>JAEIGA010002464.1_pt1 | contig 29544 bp, 30 predicted proteins | sample 9270691 | NCBI WGS metagenome assembly JAEIGA01 (sample SAMN17057246, study PRJNA624740) | gut metagenome | biome: biome; isolation source: fecal sample | host: Bos grunniens | place: China: Xizang | collected 2019
AGAAGTGTGAGAAATGATTTCTTCATATTGCGATTTTGTTGATTGTTTTCTTACGTTCACAGCTAAATTGACTACAAACGGACGAAAAGGTTTAATTCGTCAATGATAATTTATTTATTATATGTAATTTTGCAGTTGATGGGTTTTGAACTTGTAACTTTATAAGTTAGCCCTTCGGATGATTTGCTTGCAAATTCACAGATTCCAAACTTAAAAACATATAAACTCGCATTATGAGACAGAAAATATTTCTTTTAGTATTTTTAGCCACCAGCTTCCTGGCTCCTTCAGCACACGCGCAGTTTGCCCGTCTGGACAAATATCCACAGATACCTACTCAGTACGACGCTGCATTTGTTGACCATGTCAAAGACTTTGCCAGCGGCGTGGCAAAATCGTCTTATGGACAGTATTTCGGTCAGATTACACGTGAAAAGAATGTGTATGGTTTTGGTGCCTACTATACGGATCAGGATGGTGTCATCTATGGACAGTATCGTCAGGGTAACTTCCTGTTTGGCATCAAGATGGGTGTGCAGACAGCTAAAGTGGGCAGCAACGACCACTATATCTGCTACGACTTGACCACTGGCGATCCGCAATATATCATGAAAGACAGCGCAAAATACACTTTGCCTGCTGATTATGGCCAAACCTATCGTTTCGAATCGCTTACCTATCAGAATGGTGACAAGTATGTGGGCGAAACCGTCAATGGCAAGCGCGATGGGGTAGGCATCTACTATTATAATAATGGTAACTATTACTATGGACGCTACAAGAACAATGAACGTCGCGGATTTGGTGCCATGTTCTTCACCAACAATACTATAACCATTCAATACTGGAAGGGAGAAGATGAATAATCCAGCAACCAACTCGTTCAAAGCCTGGTGGCTTGCAAGCAGACCCAAGACACTTACAGGCGCAGTTGCCCCCGTATTGGTGGGAGGTGCCATGGCCATTGCCGTTATGGCAACAGAGAAATTTGGTCTTGATTATCATTCTGGCATCACAGAAGCCCCATTCCTTCAGTGGATTCCTCAGATGCTCATACCCCTTGCTCTGTGCCTCCTTTTTGCCATACTCATGCAGATTGACGCCAACTTCATCAACGATTACTTTGATTTCAAGAAAGGCGCCGACCGTGCCGACCGCCTCGGCCCAGAACGAGCTTGCGCACAGGGATGGATTACGCCACATGCCATGCAGAAAGGAATCATCATCACAACAGCTCTTTCTTGCCTTGTCGGCATTGTCATCATGCTGTGGAATATGCAGTTTGAATTGCTGCTTGTAGGCATACTCTGTGTGGTGTTCAGTTTCCTCTACACCACCAAGCTTTCATATATGGGGTGGGGCGATTTCCTCGTCGTTGTCTTCTTCGGCATAATCCCCGTCTTTTTCACCTACTACGTTATGACCCATGGCGACTGGGGCTGTCCTCTCCTCATGGCAGGATTGGCCATGGGACTTGCTACCGACAACCTGCTTATGGTCAACAATTACCGTGACCGCCATCAAGACAGCATCAGCGGAAAGCGCACACTTGTTGTCCGTCTCATTGAAAAGAAAATCAAGAGTTTGGGAGAAGAGGAAGGACAAAGAAAAGGCGAACAGGCTTGCCGCAACCTCTATATGTGGCTGGGCATCATCTCCACCCTCCTTGCCCTCATCACCCTGTTCTTCTTTCCGCTCACCACGCTCCGCTATCCCTTCATGCTCGTTTACATGATACTGCACTTCCGTGCCTCAAAAGACTTGCAGGCTCTCGACGGCAAGGAACTCAACACCTTGCTTGGCATCACAGCACGCAACATCTTCATCTTCGGCATCATGTTTGCTGTCAGCATGTTTTTCTAAAGGTTAAAGAGAATTTTTGAGGAGTTAAAGGGATGATATCTTTCCTGTAGCATAGCATTTGTCCCCTTAACTCCCCTTAAATTCCCCTATAACTTCTCTAAATCTCCTCCCCTAATCATCTAGTTCAGGCTGGTATTCATAGCCGTTCTTTGCTATGGCATCCTGCAGCGGCTTGTGAGGGTAGAAGCGCAACTTCACGCCCTTGATGCTCTCCTCTGGATTCTGTAAATCCTCTGCCGTTGCTACTGCCGTGGAGCTGATTGTTGGCTTGAGTGTGCCGATTCCGTCAATTTGAACCGTTCTGCCTAAATTCAGGTAGTGGGCAATGCGATCCATCAGTGCTGTTACTACGCCTGTTGTCTTGCTGGCAGGTTCTCCACATGATTCCGCACACTCTTTTACCAGTTCTTTGAATGTAATGGGTGTCAATGCTGGTGACTGATATACCCATGCTTCGTGTGTTCCGTCAGGACGAACGATTTTCTTCTTTGCTTTTCTTACGATTAACATATTTACTCCTAATTTAAGAACTGCTTTATCGGTGAGAGTCTCACCGATGATTCGATGAGACTCTCATCGATCTGGCGGTAAGAGTCTCACCGTTTTTGAGGTACAAATATAGGTATTCTTGGGGAGGTGGACAACACGGTAAGAAAGAAAAAGGCATTTCATAAAAAAGTTTGTTTTTTTTGTGCCATATAATAAATATATTTAGACCTGTTGGCTGAATTAAATCAGTGCGTATTTAATCCTGCCTATGGGTAAATACTCCTTCGACTGAAACTGAACAATGCGGTCATCTCAAACCTTTACAATGTCAGTGTCGTAGCCGTAAAGAAACGTAAGCTTTGCCTGAAGCGAAACGAGTTTAATGCTGTTGACCCTTTACTCTTGTTGGAGGATATTGTGGATAAATTGTAAATCACGTTAATGCGGAATGATTGTTAATAAATATTAAATAAAAGGTAAAAAAAAGGGGGTGTCCACACCTTTTTTTTAGATCATGTAACATCAATTTCGTGAAAGTGCTTTATTATCAGCAATTTGATGCGTAATATAATTCTAAAAAAATGTCTCCACCTCATCCATTGCTATTTGATTAGAATTTCATAACTTTGCCACCGAAATTCAAAATATTAACAACAAATCCATAGGCGGTATTAAATACGCACAGATTTAATTTCGCCAACAAGTATACAATAGTGTTGTGAAATAAAGATTTATGAAATCGTTGTTAAGGGCAATGGCAATAATAGGTATTACAATAATTTGTATATCTTGTTTTTGTGCACCAATGTATATATTTATACTAACTGTGTAAATATTAATAAATTCCATTAAATAGATAATTGTCTAACACATTGAAGAATTCCTTAAATGCGATTATTTAAAACATCAATCTTTAAAAAAGCAGTAATATGCGTAGAAATATATTCAATATCCAAAGAGTCTTTTTTTGTATATTATTCTGTGGATTTTCATTAGCTTGTTATTCAGACAATAGTGTTATTGTAGGCCTGTTTCGTTTAACACCTTGTCCTAATAATCCATCTGAATACTGCATCTCCATGAATAAGGATGCTGTTCTCGACCAGGGACATGAGACCTTACATATCCCTTCAAGACTCCAGGATAAGGGGGAAACATACAAGATAGTCCAAATTGTAGCAAAAGGATTCATGAACTGCTGCTTTGTCAAAGACTTGGTGATAGCTGAAGGCATCAATACTGTAGGGAAACTTGCTTTTAATGGATGCTCCAATCTCCGCTCCGTCCGCTTCCCCTCCACCCTTTCATCATTGGGCGAATGTGTTTTCTATAACTGCCCGGAACTAAAATCCATTGATGTAGATAAGTCAAATCCGGATTTCGACTCTCGTGAGCAGTGCAATGCTGTCATTCGCACATCTGACGACGCCATTGAGCTGGGCTGTGCAGGGACGATGTTCCCTAAAAGTGTATTGCAGATATCCAGAGGTGCGTTCCGCGGCTGTGCAGGCTTGGTTTCCCTGAGCATTCCCGAATGGATAGAGGTCATAGAGGATTATGCTTTTTCCGACTGTTTCCGGCTTGAAGATATCGGCTTGCCGGAGAATAGCACGTTGCAGCTTGGTCAGTCTGTATTCGATGGCTGCTGCTCCCTTACGTCGTTCTACCTTCCTGCTGGAGACATCTGTTTCTCTCAGAATCCTTTCACTAACTGCGAGAATCTTTCATCCTTTACCGTTTCTCCTTCGAATAAAGACTGGCGCACTAACAAGGAGAATAATGCGCTGATTAGCATGGATGGCTCAGTGCTTTTTGCTGGCTGCTACAACACGACTATCAGCAGCGGCATAAAGAGAATATGCGCTTCGGCCTTTAAGGGCTGCCGCCGACTGACCAAGGTGTTCATTCCTGCAAGTGTGGAGCGTGTTGATGCAGGGGCTTTCTCTGGCTGCGTGAATCTGGTAAACGTAGTAGTTGAGCAAGGCAACAAAGTCTATGATTCACGCGAAGACTGCAACTGCATTATTGAATCTCAGTCAAATAAGATAATCTGCGGCAGTTCCGTTGCAGTAATCCCTAAGAGCGTGAAGTCGATTGGGAAATATGCATTCAGCGGAATGGACATTCCTGCCATCTACCGCATTCCTGACAATGTATTAAGGGTGGAGGAGTCCGCCTTTATGGATTGCAATAGCCTGTATCAGTTGGTTGTCCCTGCAAATACGGAGCTGAAATACAATTCATTCTACGGCTGTACTCGCTTGACGAATGTCATCTATGAACCAGTAAATAAATATGTAAAGACAAAGAAGAATCTGACGTTCAACAATTCGCCCTATCTCTCCTGTCCGAACCTGATGTCTATAAGTATCTCAGGAGAAAATGTTCCAGCCATAAAATATGGTCTTTTTGAATATGAATATTGAATTTACGTTATCTATACATTGTATTTTACATTGAAGTGATATATAACAAAAAAGAATCCTCCTCAAGCATTCTTAAGGAGGATTCTTTAATATATAATAATATGTATTTATGTTCTTAGCTGTTTCTTTCCAGTAACACAACGGCGTAGGCGCTGATGCCTTCCTCGCGTCCAGTGAAACCGAGCTTTTCGGAGGTGGTGGCCTTGATGGATATGTCGTCGATGTCGATGTCCATTACTTGGGCGAGCGTCTCTTTCATTTCGGGTATGCGGGGATTCATCTTGGGACGTTCGGCACAGATGGTGGCATCGATGTTGCCTATGGTGTAGCCTTTGGCTGCTACGATGTCGATGGTTTTGCGAAGCAGTATCTTGGAGTCGATGTTCTCGAATTCGTTGCCTTTCTTGGGTGGGAAGTGGTAGCCGATGTCGCGCATGTTGGCTGCTCCGAGGATGGCGTCGCAGATGGCATGGATGAGGACGTCGGCGTCGGAATGGCCGAGCAGTCCATGTGTGTGCTCCAGTTTGATGCCACCGAGCCAGAGGTCGCGTCCTTCAACAAGTTTGTGGACATCGTAGCCGAAGCCGATTTTTATTTTCATCTTCTTATGATTAAGGATTTATCTTCTTTTTTTGTCAAGCAGGTCGCCGATGCCATCCATGTCGAAGGCAAGGGAGAAACGAAGTGTCTGGTCCAGCGGGTTGCTCTGTGCAGTCGAGATAACGTAGCCGGCATCGAGAGAGAACACGTTCATCTTGAAGCCTGCACCTACGGTGAAGTAGGAGCGGTTACCTTTGTTGGGATGCTCGTAGTGGTAGCCGGCACGCAGGAAGAACTGGTTGTTGTAGGCATATTCGAGACCCGCGCTCCACTGGATTTCTTGCAACTCTTCCTTAAATCCGTTAGGGGCATCGTTGAATGACTTGAAGATACCTGAAATAGGAGATACGTTGTAGTATCCTTCTCCTTCCAGCCATGTACGGTAGTCGGAAAAGTTGTTTTCGTAGTCGGCTGCTACGCCTCCTTCTGTTTCAATCATGTGATTTACATACTGTTCCATTGTCGGACGTGTGGGCACAAGAAGTTTGTTGGCATCGGCTGCAATGGTAATTGTGTTGTATTCGTCGATAGGATAGAGGAGTGACAATCCGAATCGGAGATTGGTTGGAATGAATTCGGAGGTGTTGCCATCGTCGTAAGATATTTTGGAACCGATGTTGCTGATGTTGAGACCCCAGCCGAGCTGGCTTTCGTGTCCGCCCAGATTGATGTAACCGTTGTGATAGAGGGCGATGTCTGCTGCAAAGGCTGAACCAGGTGTAGTCTCGTCGTCTTGGCTGAATCCGAGGTCGGAGTAGATGTAACGAAGTGCAACGCCTGCAGAGAATGTCTCAGAGAGCATACGTGAGTAAGCGAGGTCAACAGACATTTCGTAAGGCTTAATAGTCATGGCATCAGCATCCATGCTGGTTAATACTTCGCCAAGAGAGAAATAGCGGAGTGAAGCTGACAGGGCATCGTAGTCGCCCAAGCGATAGTAGCCTGTGATGTTGGCAAGGTCAATATCGCTTGTGAGCTGTCGCAGCCAAGGTGTGTAGTTGAGTGAAATTCCTGCACGGCTGATGCAGAAAGGGTATTTGGCAGGATTCCAGTATTGAGAATTGACATCGGGGTCGGTTGCAGCTCCAACGTCTCCAAGACCCGCTGAACGTGCGTCTGGTGCTATGGCAAGTGACGTTACGCCATGATAGATGGGGTTGAGCTGATTTTTTATGTCTTGTGCTTTCATGCTGACGCAGAATGCCGACAATATGGCTGTGAATAGTATCTTTTTCATTTTTATGTTTTGGTGTTTTCTTTATTTAGAACGATTGGACGGTCGCTTTATTGTGTAATGATGATTTTTTCTGACTGTGTATATACAACGCCTTTGGGCGAGTTGAGCCTTAAGCGCTTGATGTAGATGCCTTTGGGCAGAGAGGACATGTCATCGGTGTTGCCGATTTGTCGGCCTGCTGTATCGAAGAGTTCGTATTCTTCCTCGAGTCCTTCAACGGCTTCGAAGATGTAGCGTCCTTCACCCATGTTGTTTAGTGTGTCGAATGCGCGTACGACAAGGGTATGCTTGCCTGCCGGAAGAGTAGGCAAGGTGTATTCAACTGTGCCGGAGCGATAGTCTCCAACAGCTTGCGAATAGTAGCTGTTGAGGGTGTAGGTCATAGATTCTTTTCCGTCAATGATAGCTACGATATCATGGCCGAGTCCGTTGCCTGTGGTGTTGATGCCATTTTCATCGTATAGGGTAATGCGAATGGTTGGCGTAGTGGTAGTGATGCTTATTTCTCCAGTGTTGTGCCCGTCAGAGTAGGCCGCAATAGTTGGTCCGACGGTGTCGGTTTGTTCTTCGTTGTAAGTTCCTCCTATGAGGAAGTCCTCGAAAAGTCCTTGTGCCTCGACGCTTTTGTCGCTGTTGATGGCATGGAGTATGATGAGCCCGGGTTCGTCTGCATAGTTGATGTCGAGCGGTACAGGGAAGGTGAAAGTGAAACGTCCGTCTCGAACGGAGTCTGCACCAGCATAGAGTGTGCGAGTGCGGTCATTGTACTCGAACGGCTCGACGTCATCTCCTGGATTGTTCTTGCATACGATGTGTTGCTCGTTGTCATAGACGATGGGTGAAACGATGCCGTTGAAGTTATTGGCTGCCTGTCCGTCTGCATCAACGATATGTCCTTCGATGGTGATAGTTTCTCCTGCAGATATATTAGGCTTGCTGTCTGTGCTGACGTTCTTCCCGTTGACTTTGTCTATCTTGATTTTATGGGTGGGTGTGATGAGTTTGATGGCTGGGTCGCCAAGAAGGACGAAGTGGGCCTTGTTGATGGTATCAAGCTTGGAGTAATAGTTTTTTGAACCCAAAATATCTGCTTTGGCTTGTGCTAAAGCTTCGCCAATGGTGTAGCGTTCTCCGTTATTTTTGTGGGCAAGAACGTGTGACATGAAGTAGCGATTGATGGTGCGGTTGGGAGATGAATAGACGGTTCGTGCAGTTCCAATAAATCCCATTGCTGCTCCTTGTTTGTTGAGAAGTGCTTCGCAGGCCAGATTCACGGTATTCATGTCAAAAGGTGCAACGTCACAGGCTGCAGTGAGCCAGAGTGGTAGATTGGGAGAATCCCACTTCTGGAAATCTGCGGTCTTTAGTACTTGTTCGTGTGAGAGGGTGTAAGGTGCTCCATGTCCAGTGTAGTTCATGATGAGCGCACCTTCTTGCATAACTTTGTTGATGGCAGCATAAGCATCTGGATAACCGCTTCCTGTGGAAGATTGCTGTCGTGGATAGCTGTCCCAGTATATGCGTTTGTAGTGGTAATCGGGGAAGAGTTTTTGAGTGTTGGCAAGAACGTTTTCTGCATCTTCCATATGGATGTTTTCGTTACCGTCGTCGCCCATCATGCAGATGGTGTTTTTCCAAGCTCCTGCATGGATATTGTACATGTAGGTGATAAGTTTGTCAACAACGGTCTTTGCTTCTGCTGCTGTAGTGACAGGGATGCGCCCTACTCCGCAATCGGGTTTCTCTTTGAGTGGCGAGATGCCTTTTCCGTCGGTAAGCAGCGTGAAGTATTCTTCCATTACATAGGAATCGGTATGTGACCATGAGTTGTCAGACTCGTATGCTAACAGGTAATCATCCTGTGATTTTGAAGAGAGTCCGCTGGTTATCAATCGGTTGTCCCAAAGACAATTGCCAAATAGAAGAAGGTTGAAACTGCCTTTCTGTGTGGAGGCCAGGGACGAAGTGGAGTATTGCTTGTCGTGCAGCATTTTCATCAGGCGTCGATAGGCTGTTGCATCGGGTGTGCCAGATGAAAATTCGTTGTAGATTTTATCTGCTTCAACGACAGCGCATTTGATACCGTCTTTGAGTGTGTGTGCATCGGCCAGACGCTGTGCTTGCGCTGTCAGTTTTCCGTTGGCGGGCACGATGATGAGCAGGTTGATGCTGTCGAGAGCATGTAGATCCTGATTTTCTATTTGCCCAACATTTTCGGGAGAAGGGAAAGTGGCATTGGTATTGACCGCTACGTATTTGTCTGTAAAGTGTGTGTCTGATACAGCAACGTTGAACGTGTTGCCTTCCAGTTTACCTTTAAGTTCGTGGGTTTGCTTTGGATAGGTGACGTTCCAGATGCTAGTGGTGGCACTTGCTCCTTGCAGGGCAAATACTTTTGTATTGTTGCTGTTTGGGGAGAAGACGAGGTGGCTTTTTCCGGCAAGGGAGAGTTGTGCCTCGTAACTTGCTCGGATGTAGTCGAGGTGTCCTGAGATGCCAGATGCTCGCGTGTGTTTCAGTGTGATGCTGAGCGCTGATACCGTTTGATCGTAGAGTGTGTATGATTTGCTGCTGACGGAAGCGTACTGGTAGTTGGCCAGTTTGGTGAATGCAAGCATACCGAGTGTGTTGCTTCCTGACGATACGCTGACAGTGGACGAACTGTTTCCTGCTGCTCCAAACTGTATGTCGAGTGTAATGTCTCCGCAGCTGGTATTGTCAAACGACAGACTGTATGTTTTGGTATTGCCAGTAGCATAATCATACTGGTCGAAGAAAGTACGCCCTGTGTTCAAAAATGAATAGGCATCCTGTTCATGAAGTGAGTGCGTGTAGTAGGTGGTTTGTGCGTTTCCTGCAGTAGCAGTTGCTTCTTTCTGGGTGAAAGTGGCAGGAGTTCCTGTGCTTTCGGTCAGAAAGTAGTAAACGTAGTTTGAGTAAGGATTATTTCTGTGTTTATAGGGACTTTCGGCGTCTTTACGTTTCCATTCGATGGTACCGCATGAGTAGAAGAGTAGGGTGCCGTTTTTCTTGCGATAGAGGGGAATCTCGGTGAGGTCGTCATCGAGGTTCTCAATGTTTGCTTCTGGCAGGAAAGGCAGATTGTAGCCGTAAAGGCTCACTTTATCGGGGTTGTTGAAACCCATTGACTTGAGTGTCGCACTGGTCAGCTGATATACGCCCTCGTTCTTGACGCGTATCTTTACCCATTTACCCGTGGCGAGTTTCGAGTGCTCGGCATAGTGTGACAAGGCATTGGCGTTGATGAACAATGCCATTAATATAAATAATGTGTAAAACTTTCTTTTCATGTAGTTTACTCTTGCATGTTCTTGTTTTGTGCCCCGGCCTTCTGCCTTGTATCTTGCCTGATGTCACTTGATTCTCAGGTCGAGCAGTTTCTGCTCTCCGATGTAGGCCTCAATCTTGTCTCCTTCTTTTACTGGACCAACTCCAACGGGTGTTCCTGTGAAGATGAGGTCTCCTGTTTTGAGCGTGAAGTATCTGGAAGCGTGAGCTATGATGTGGTCGATGGAGTGAATCATGTCAGCTGTATGGCCTGTCTGTTTTCGTTCTCCATTGAGGTTCATGTGAAAATGTATGTCCTGCACATCGCATCCGAGGTCTTCTTTGTTGATGAATTTTCCGATGGCTGCACTTCCGTCGAATCCTTTGCAGCACTCCCATGGCATTCCTTTGGCGCGCAGTTTGCTTTGCAAGTCTCTGGCAGTGAAGTCAATGCCTACCGTCAGTTCGTCGTAGTAGCGGTGTGCGAATCTTTCGCTGATGTCCTTTCCTACGCGTGAAATTCTCACAACAATTTCTGTCTCGTAGTCAAATCGTTCGGCAAAGTCGGGAACGAAGAATGGTTTCCCTGGCTGTATGATGCTCGAATCGAACTTGGAGAAGAGTACGGGGGCTGTATGTAATAACGAATTTTGTTCTGCTTTAGTATGCAGTTCGCTGATATGTTCGGCGTAGTTCATGCCGACGGCTAATATTTTCATGTGAAATGATTTGTGTAGTTGCGGAATTTAGTGTTTTTAAAGTGCAGAAAACAGATATGCCCTACTCTTACAAATCGATGTGCTCCACATCGATGGACCGATGCGGGGCACACCAATTTTCAAGAACGTAACGTGGTATGTTACAGTCCGAAAATCCTTAGTATGTCATTGAGTTGTGCCAGTATCATCAGCCCGAAGAGGATGTACATGCCGAAGTACTGCACCACAAGCAAGAAGTTGTCGCTCAGTCGTTTGCGTGTAATGAGTTCGAAAGTGGCAAAGAGTGCATGTCCACCGTCAAGTGCGGGGATTGGCAGGACGTTGGCAAATCCGAGTGCAATAGACAGAAAGGCGGTGAGAAGCCAGAACTTTTGCCAATCCCAAACATTTGGGAAGATATTGCCGATGCTGATGAATCCGCCTACTTGTCTTGCTCCTTGTGGGGTGAATATGTATTTCATCTGGTCCACATAGCTCTTGAGAGTCTCGATGCCATACTTTACACCTGCAGGAAATGATTCGAAGAATCCGTAAGTCTTTTTGCTGATCTTGTCTTGGTATGGCATTTTGTTGGCAAATCCAAGAGTGAAGTCATCTGTAAGTGTTACCTCCTTTTTTATAGAGTCGTTAAGTAGGAGGGTTATCTGTCTGGCTTTTAAGCTGTCACCAAAGTTTGCATTCTCGGGCAGATTGTTTTGTAGGTTGAACAGAGCATTTTGAAAATCGTTAAAATCGCTGATGACAATACCGTTGACAGCACATATTCTATCAGTTTTCTTCAAACCTGCATCTTCAGCAGGCGTACCAGGCAAGATGCTGTCAATGGATAGTGGTGCGCGCATGGCTGCATAAGCTGGCTGTTCAATCATGTCAAGCAGTGACATTTCTTCAGGGAGTGTGATGACAACCTCCTCGCCGCTGCGTAGCACTGTGGCGGTCTTGGCGTTTGAAAGGTCTTGCAGCACGGATGTTTTCCATGACTCGACTTTTTCGTCATCAACTTTGATAATGATATCCCCGTCGCGGAAACCGTCTGCCTTAGCTTGTTCTGAGAACTTCATGCCATATTCCATATCTTCGCTCTTGACAAAACTCTCGCCCCAGGTAAAAAGTACCATGGCGTAGATGAGAAATGCCGTGATGAAGTTCATGATGATACCTCCAAGCATGATGATGAGCCGCTGCCAGGCAGGGTGTGTGCGGAACTCCCACTTCTCGCCTTTCACGTCTTCATTCCTGATGATGATGTTCTTCATCAGTTGTGGAAGTTGGCTCCAGAAACTTTTTTGACTGTCATCTTCGTTGAAAGACGATTCGTCCACCATGCCTGAAATCTTTACATAACCGCCCAAAGGAATCCAGCCGACTCCGTATTCAGTGCCTTCATACTCGTATTCTCCGTTTTCTTTCTTCTTTGCAGGTTGCTTGCCTCTCAGTTTACGCCACCAATTGCTATAGGTGCTGAACAAGCTAAATTTCCAGTCGAAAAAGAGGTAGAATTTCTCCACTCTGACCTTGAAAATCTTTGCTGCAAGAAAGTGGCCTCCTTCATGAAGTATGATGAGGAGTGCAAGCGAGACCAGCAGTTGCAACCCTTTGATGAGAATTGTTTCCATTTTTTTTGTTGTTCGTTTTTTAGTCGGTCGATTGGGCTGTGTGAGGCCTTATAACCATCTCTTTAAGTTGTCAAATCAGTGTTGAAGCGTAAACTCTTGCTTCTTTGTCTGTCTGTAAATAGGTTTCTAAAGTTGATTCTGTCGTGAAAGCAATCTTTTGCATCGTTTGTTCGATGATGTCTGCAATCTGTTCGAATCCGATCCGGTCATCAATGAAGGCACGATTGGCAACCTCGTTTGCCGCATTTACGATGCAGGGCATGTTGCCTCCCTGTTTCAGCGACTCGTATGCTAGTCCCAGACAGCGGAAACGTTTAACGTCGGGCTGTTCGAATGTGAGATCCTTCATCCCGAACAGGTCTAAACGTTCGCCATCCAGCGTAAGGCGTTTGGGGTAACTGAATGCATATTGGATGGGCAGTCTCATGTCGGGCACACCCAGCTGAGCCTTTACTGCTCCGTCTTCAAACTGCACGGCACTATGGATGACGGACTGTGGATGTACAACCACTTGGATTTGCTCTGGCTTCACGCCAAATAGCCATTTTGCCTCAATCACTTCAAACCCTTTGTTCATCAGTGTGGCGGAGTCTATCGTGATTTTAGCTCCCATGTTCCAAGTTGGATGTGCCAATGCGTCTGCTTTTGTGACATTTTTCAACTGTTCATGGCTAAAGTTTCTGAATGGACCGCCGCTACATGTGAGCAGGATTTTGTCAATTTTATTGCCTGGCTCAATGCACTGGAAAATAGCAGAGTGTTCCGAGTCAACAGGCAAGATAGGCACCTGATACTCATTGGCCAGTTGAGTGATTAGGTCACCTGCAACGACCAGCGTCTCTTTGTTTGCCAGCGCAATCATTTTCTGGGCCTTGATGGCAGCGATTGTCGGTTCTAAACCAGCGAAACCTACCATGGATGCCAACACAATATCTACTTGGTCGTCTTGCACTACTTGGCAAAGCGCATCCGCACCTGTATAAACTTTGATTGGGAGGTCTGACAGACCTTCTTTCACTGTTTCATAGTTGGACTCCTTGGCTATAACTACAGCCTCAGGCATATATTTCCGTGCCTGTTGGATGAGCAGGTCGGCATTGTTGTAAGCTGTCAGCACGTATGCTTCATACAGGTCGCTGTGCTGTGCTATCACATCAAGCGCTTGTGTGCCGATGCTCCCTGTTGAGCCTAATATACAAATTCTTTTCTTCATAATTCAAGTAGTCCTAATGGTAAATCCATTGACATGATTTTTTTCTCTTGTTGAATATCCGTAATGAATTCTTCATGAGCTGGTATCATCACTTCTTCCCCATTGACTTTTTCTACGATAAAGAGCCAGTTCTCGGTGTTATCATCAATGTCAATGATGGTACCGATTATTTCTTCATTTTCGCTGTCAATGATTTGAAAACCGATAAAATAATGAAGTGAAACCTCATCGTCCCCAAGTTCTTCCTGATGTGCCTTCTCGATATATACATTGCTGTTTACAAGCATTTGTACGGCATCGGAATTGTCTAAATCTTCAAACTTGATCAATGCTGTAGAATCGCTGCGGAAGCGGTATTCTTCGATAAAAAAAGGAACGAGAATGCCATCGACTTCACAAATAAGATAGTCACTGTCAGCTCTCTCCCAGATGTCATTCGTGAACTGGAAGTTAATCTCGCCCCTCAGCCCATGAGCCTTGGTGAGTTTCCCAATGAGAAATACGTCTTCTTTGTGTATCATGGTACTCGCTTAATGGATGCTCCTAGACGAGTGAGTCGTCCTTCTATATCTTCATAGCCGCGGTCTATCTGCTCGATGTTGCTAATGGTGCTGGTGCCGTCGGCCGACATGGCTGCGATGAGTAAGGCAATACCTGCACGGATGTCGGGGCTTGACATGCGAGCGCCGCGGAGTTTAAACTTATGGTTGTGGCCTACAACAACAGCACGGTGAGGGTCGCAGAGGATGATTTGTGCGCCCATGTCGATGAGTTTGTCGACAAAGAAAAGGCGGCTTTCAAACATCTTTTGGTGGATGAGTACGGTTCCGTTGGCTTGAGTGGCAACAACGAGAAGAATGCTCAAAAGGTCAGGAGTGAGTCCTGGCCAAGGAGCATCTGCAATAGACATGGTGCTGCCGTCCATGAAGGACTGCACTTCGTAGTGTAGTTGAGCGGGTATATGAATATCATCGCCCGTGCGTTCAATGCAGATGCCTAAGCGGCTGAACATGTTAGGGATGATGCCCAAGTTGTCATAGCTGACATTTTTGATGGTGATATCACTTCCTGTCATGGCAGCCAGGCCTATGAATGAGCCAACTTCTATCATGTCGGGAAGAATCGTATGTTCTGTACCGTGTAGAACTTCTACGCCTTCGATGGTGAGAAGATTGGAACTGATACCTGTGATACGCGCTCCCATGGAATTGAGCATACGGCAAAGTTGCTGTATGTAGGGCTCGCAAGCTGCGTTGTATATGGTTGTTGTGCCTTTGGCAAGAACCGCAGTCATGATAATGTTGGCAGTACCTGTCACACTGGCTTCGTCAAGAAGAATGTATTTGCCCTTTAGCTCTTTTGCCACAATTTCATAAACTCCGAGGTCGCTATCATAATGGAATTGGGCACCGAGTTCTTGAATGCCCAGGAAATGGGTGTCCAAGCGACGACGGCCTATCTTGTCGCCTCCGGGTTTTGCCACACAAGCATGGTGAAAACGACCGAGCAGAGGACCAAGCATAAGAATGCTTCCACGCAGGGTTGAGCAGCACTGGATGAATTCTTGACTGCCCAAATATCTCATGTCAAGGTTGTTAGCCTGAAATTTCCATGTGTGGTCGCCCAAGGAGGTGACTTCAACGCCCATCTTGCGAAGGAGGTTGATGAGGTTGTTAACATCAAGGATGTCGGGGACGTTTCGGATGATGACGGGTTCATTGGTGAGCAGTATGGCGGTGATGACTTCAAGCGCCTCGTTTTTGGCACCTTGGGGAGTAATTTCACCGTGTAACTGATGACCGCCTTCTATGATAAATGATGCCATTATCTTTTTTTCTTCTTTTTTACGCTAGTTGAAATGCGGCTGCAGAGAAGTTCGCCGTCGCTGATAAGGTGGTGCTGGCTAGGGTCTATTTGAATTTTCCCTTGAGTATAGGAGGCCAAATCGTCTGCAATCTTGTCGTCGCTCATGGAGTCAACGCTCCAATTGGAAAGGTCGCGCTTCATGTGGTTGGCAACGAGGATAGTCAGTTCATCGCGCAGAGGATTTGCTTCCATGTCTGCAAGATGGTCAACGAATTGCTCGACGATGGCTCCGTAGTTTCGTTTCTGTATGCGCTTTTGCGGATAAGGCAATTTTTCCGGCTGGGTATTTTCGTCGTCAATGCGCTTGATTTCGACAGGGTAGTCAATGTCGAGGTCATATTGCGCCATGGCGGCAAGATGATTCCAGAGCTTCTTCAAAAAATCTTCTTTGTCGGCTGTCTGTTCTGCCATTGCAGCCATGGTTTCAATGATGCTTTTGGCACATCGTAGGCGCTCATCTTTGTTGTTAAGAGTTTTGCAATGCTCAACCATCTGTTGGACGCCACGACCATATTCTGGCATGATGAGTTTATGTCGTTGTGTATTGTAATCCATGTTCTTTTTCTTAGGATAGTTGTATGGATGTACTACTCCGTGGGGATATAGTTATCTGTTGTGTGTTATAGAAGGCTTTTGGCCATGGTTGCCTGAAATTCTTTGAGATAGCAGGGCTCTATGTAGGCTACGTCTTCGAACTCTTCGTTGAGAAACTTCTTTTCTGCAAGAGGAGACATATATTTTGCTAAAAGAGGCACTCCGTCAAGGAAATGTGCGTTGGGGTGCTGAATGACCGACTTACACTTTTCTGCTCCGTTGCCGAAAAAGTAGATGGGACGCTCGTTCAGGTATTGTTCAAAGGAACTTTCGTCAATAATAACAGGCTTCGTTTCCATGACCGGCCTTAGGGCTCGTGTGTAGAGCGCGGCATACACTTCCATGCGTCTTGCGTCGAGCATAGGACAGAGCAGGGCATCTTCGGGCAAATCGTCATGAACGAGGAGTACAGGAACGCACTGTACTTCTAAAGTGGGAAGGGAAATAAGTTTTAATCCTCTACCATAGGCTATTCCTTTTGCCATCGAAACCCCGATGCGCAAACCTGTATAGCTACCCGGGCCAATGCTGACTGCAACAGCGTCAAATGGTATGGCGTGGTTGTCGGTAAAAGAAAGAGCTTCATCTACCATTGTTCCGAGTAGTGACGCATGATTGGTACCTTTGGTTTCTGAGACCTCTGCACCTTTTTCTGCGCTGTCTGTTTGGAAGATGATAGCGCTGTCTTGGCTCACGGCAACGCTGCATCGGTCTGTTGATGTTTCTATATGTAAAATTACGGACATTGTATGCCTTGTTTTCTTTGAGTGCTAATATGTTTGCAAAGATAGTGAAAAAATGGGAATTAGGAATTAGAAATAAAGATTTATTAGTCTTTCCCAAGTCAAAAATCTATCCGAATGGTAAATTCCTGTCTGTAGGCTCCTGACTCCTAACTTTTTTTTGTACCTTTGCAAAAAATAATTTTGGTTTATGATACAGTCGATGACAGGTTACGGCAAATGTGTCGTAGAGTATAACGGAAAAAAGATTCATGCGGAATTGAAATCGCTGAACAGCAAAGCTTTTGATTTGACAACACGCATAGCGTCTTTATATCGAGAGAAGGAAATAGAAATACGCCACCTCATTCAAGAGTCGTTGGAACGAGGCAAAGTGGATTTTGTTTTGTGGGTAGAAAAAGAGGGCGCTTCTTGTGTCGCACCGATTAATATGCCGCTTGTTGCTGAATATAAGAGACAGATTGAAAAGATGCAGCAAGAACTTGAATTGCCAGAACCCGAAGATTGGTATGCTACATTGCTTCGTCTTCCAGACGTGCTGTCGCATACTGAAGTAGAGGAACTTACTGCCGAAGAATGGGTGGAGGCAAAAAAGGCAATCGAAGGCGCTATTGCTGAAGCTGTGGCTTTCCGTAAGCAGGAAGGTTTTGCCTTGGCGAAAAAGTTCCGTGAAAAAATAGATAACATTGCCAAGCTGATGGAATCTATCGAACCTTACGAGAAGGAAAGAACGGACAAGATTAGACAACGTATCCAAGATGCTTTGGAACAGCAGTTGAGTGTTGACTATGACAAGAATCGACTGGAACAAGAGATGATTTTCTATATAGAAAAGTTGGATATTTCGGAAGAAAAACAGCGACTCTCCAATCATCTCAACTATTTCATCCAAACAATGGAAGATGGTCATGGACAAGGGAAAAAATTAGGTTTTATTGCTCAAGAAATGGGCCGAGAAATCAATACTACAGGTTCGAAATCCAATCAAGCAGAAATGCAGAATATTGTTGTGATGATGAAGGATGAACTCGAACAGATTAAAGAACAAGTGCTTAACGTTATGTAAATGTTTGTATGGAAGGAAAACTTGTTATCTTTGCCGCTCCCTCAGGTTCAGGCAAATCTACTATTATTAATCATCTGATGGCTGATGGTGGAGAGGAATCTCTTAATCTGCATTTTTCAATTTCTGCAACATCTCGTGCTCCACGAGGAACGGAACAAGATGGGATAGAATATTTTTTTCTCACGCCAGAAGATTTCCGACAGAAGATAGCTAACGACGAATTCATCGAGTATGAAGAAGTCTATACGGATAAATTCTATGGAACGCTGAAGTCACAGGTTGATAAGCAGTTGGCTGCTGGAGAGAACGTGGTCTTTGATGTCGATGTCAATGGTGCATTACGTATCAAGAAAATTTATGGAAAACGTGCATTAAGTATCTTCATTCAGCCTCCGAGCATAGAAGAGCTGCGTCATCGTCTGGAATCACGTGCTACAGATGCTCCAGAAGTGATAGAGCAACGCATCGAACGTGCTAGATACGAATTGAGTCAAGCTGAGCATTTTGACGAAGTCGTTGTGAATGATAATCTGGAGATAGCACAAGTGGAAGTGCAGGCCCTTGTCGAGGATTTTTTGGAAGAATGAAGTCCGAATAGCTATATTTGTAGTAGTTTAAGAGTATGGATCACTTCAAGCTTAAAGAAGTCATCCGCTACTACAATAATGCCAGAATTAAATTGATACAGAAAGTAAAGAGTCCGGTGCATACCGGACTCTTTACTTTCTGTACTACTTTTATGAATCCGTCCAACTTTTTGGGGTCAGATCAGATATTATCGGTATAGTTTGTTTTAGAGATTTCCTCTTTCCTTGTCAAGGTAATATTTGTATGTACCTACGGTCAATTCATCACAAGCAGCCTCGTCACATACAACGATGGCGCGAGGATGCATTTGGAGAATGGAAGATGTCCACTTGTGGCTGATGTCTCCGTCAATACAGTGCTTAAGGGCACGTGCCTTATTGTGCCCGTTGCACACAAGCAGTACCTCTTTGGCATCCATGATAGTTCCGATACCAACAGTCAGAGCCTGCTTGGGCACGAGGTTGAGGTCGTTGCCGAAGAAACGGCAGTTTGCATGGATTGTATCTGTAGTAAGGGTCTTGATGCGTGTGCGTGAAGACAAAGAACTGCCTGGCTCATTGAAAGCGATGTGTCCATCAGGACCAATTCCGCCCATGAAGAGGTCAATTCCTCCCACCTCGGCGATAAGTTCTTCGTAGTGATTGCACTCGGCGATGAGATCGGGAGCATTACCGTTCAGGATGTGTACATTTTCAGGCTTAATGTCAATGTGGCTGAAGAAGTTTTTCCACATGAAGCTGTGGTAGCTTTCAGGATGCTCTTCTGGAAGATTGACATATTCGTCCATGTTGAAAGTTACGACATTCTGAAAAGATAATTTTCCAGCTTTGTTCATCTCGATAAATTCGCGATAAAGTCCCAGCGGCGAAGAGCCTGTAGGACATCCTAACACAAAAGGATTGTCGGGTGTAGGATTTGCTGCAATAATCTTGTTTGCAACATAATTTGCCGCCCATTTTGACATGGTTTCGTAATCGGGTTCAATAATTACTCTCATAATTGGTCGTATTTAAGTTGTATTATTTCAATGGATTCCATCCTTGTGCTTTTAGTTCGAACTCTGAACCGTCTCGGGTGATTAATGCACAGCCCAAGTTTTGTTTGGTGATATGTCCGATAAGTTTTATGTCTTTCATCTGTTCTATCTTCTCGTGGTCGGCAATGGGGACAGTAAACAGGAGTTCGTAATCTTCTCCGCCATTCATGGCTGCGGTCGTAAGATTCATGTTCATTTCTTCGCACATAACGGCAGTTTGGTAATCAATCGGTATGCGTTCTTCATAGATTCGGCATCCGCATTTGCTTTGTGTACATATGTGCAGCAGTTCTGAAGACAAGCCATCGCTGATGTCTATCATCGATGTTGGCTGGATTCCCGCATCGCGCAGTTGTTGCAGGATGTCTTTGCGTGCTTCGGGTTTCATCTGGCGCTCCAGCAAATACTCGCGTCCACTAAAATCAGGTTGTGAGATAGCCATACGCTCAATGTCTGTCTTTGCGGCCTCAATCTGTTTGTAATATACATCCTTTTCTCGTTCGAGCAGTTGCAAGCCCATATAAGCTGCGCCTAAATCTCCGCTGACACAAATGAGATCAGTCTCTTTTGCGCCATTGCGATAGATGGCTTTCCCTTTTTCAACTTCTCCAATTGCTGTAATTGAAATAGCGATTCCTGTTCTCGAACTGGTGGTGTCACCTCCTATCATGTCAACTCCATGTGCATCGCAGGCCAAACGTAATCCGGCATAAAGTTCTTCCATATCCTCAATGCTGAAACGCTTGCTGAGAGCGATGCTTACTGTTATCTGTTTTGGTGTTCCTCCCATCGCATAGATGTCGGAGAAATTCACCATCGCGGCCTTGTAGCCTAAATGCTTGAGAGGCAGATAGGTGAGGTCGAAGTGTACTCCTTCCATCAGCATGTCAGTTGTGATGAGAATATCCTTTTCTTTCCCATATTGAAGAATAGCACAGTCATCCCCCACGCCATATATGGTTTCCGGATTCTTTATTTCGATGGATTCGGTCAAATGTTTGATAAGACCAAATTCGCCAAGAGTAGATATTTCAGTTGCCATTATTTTCTATTTGTTTTACGCTCATAATCTTTATGCAAAGTTTTCTTCACGTAATTTTTTATGAGATGGTCAAATTCTTTCTTTTTATTGTCGAGAAATTCAACTTCTATTGGAATGATTTTGAGATTATCAAGGCCTTGTATGCGAGTTGCGTCTTTCTCTGTTGTGAGAATGGTACGTCCAGCTGCTCTATGTCTGATGTTTTCTATGTCACGTTTCGTGAAGTGATGATGGTCGGGAAAACTCATCAGTTCCAGTTTAGGAATTATATTCTGGAGATCGTACACCATTTGTTCTGGTGATGCGATACCAGTCACTAAGAGCGGATTCTCTCCTAAATCCTCTATTTGGCTGGGGTATTTATATGTGGTGAAAAATACTTTCTGCCAATTGCCAAGGTCAAGTGAACGTTCTATGCCTCGCCTATCCATTGGGGTTAGGTTTCGTGGACATTTTGTGACGATGATGATGTCTGCCCTCAAATGACCTATCGGATGTTCTCGGAGCCTTCCTGCAGGCAATAATGCGTCGAAACATATCAAGCGGTGATAGTCCATGAGCAGAATATTGATGCCGGCTTGTACATACCGGTGTTGGAATGCGTCGTCTAACAGAATAACTTCGGTTGTAGGCTGTATGTTGTCAGACATCAGTTTTTTGATACCATGACAGCGGTCTTTGTCAACGGCCATATGGATTTCTGGAAATTTCTGTTTCATTTGGTAAGGCTCATCCCCAATTTCAATCATAGGGGATTGTGTAGTAGCAAGCCTGTATCCTTTTGATTTCCTTTTGTATCCACGGCTGAGTACTGCAACTTGATAGTTTTTTGCCAGCAGATTAATCAAATATTCCGTATGTGGAGTTTTTCCTGTTCCGCCTACAGTGATATTACCAACACAGATGACAGGAAGGCTGAAAGCCTGAGATTTGAGCAAGCCATAGTCAAACATCAAATTTCTGATGCCTACCACTAGCCCATAGAGCCATGAGAATGGCATGAGCCAATAGTTGATTTTGATATGGTCGCCTTCCATCTTTGGACGTTTTTTTACTTGATGTATTTGCTGTATTCACAAGCGGCCAACAGCCAAGCGCCAGTGCCGAATGGAGCTTGTGATTTGGCATTTACGGTACGGGTTGGGTCTGGCTTTTCTCCGATGGGCTGCACATAGCCAATGCTGCCATCTGGCTGAAGAGCTATCTTTGAGAGATATTCCCATGCCTTATCTATTGTTGGCTTGTATTGCTTTGCCGAAAGAATGCCGTTATTCACGCCCCAAAGTATTCCATAAGTGAAAAATGCGGTGCCTGAAGTTTCGTAACCAGGAGCATCGTCAGGACATAACATAGAGCGTGTCCAGTAACCTTCTGGCTGCTGGCATCGAGCAGCACCTTCTGCCAGTTTTTTGAAGCGGTCAATGTAGAAATCTCTATATTCGCAATCCTGAGGAATATCTTGGATTACTTTTGCTAAACCCGCGATGACCCATCCAGCTCCGCGTGCCCAAAAAGACTTACCGTCATTACATGCTGTTTTCACTTTGGGATATACATATTTCCCATCGCGATAATAGAGCTGCTCCTGTGTGTCGAAGAGCAAACTGTCTGTCCAGCGAAAGCATTCGTATTGTTTGTCAAGCAGTTTGGGGTCATGAGTGACAGTATATAGTTTTGTGAAAATAGGCATACCCATATAGAGGGCGTCAGCCCACCACCAGTAGTCTTTTTCTGGAGTGGCAGCCTGATAGCACATCACTTCAAGGGTACGTTCAAGGCGTTCTGCACGATGCTCCAGTTTATACAAGTCAATATAAACTTGGAAGCATATTTGCCAGTCGGCAAAAAGAACAAAATCCATGCCTTCGCCGTAAGTTTGGTATCTCCAGCGTCTTTTATCTTTTTGTGTCGCTCCTTTCCAGTTGTTGAATTCAGCCCATTCTATAGCGTAATCGAGGTATTTCTGATTGCCAGTAAGATTGTAAACCTCTTGATTGCCTGTGAAATATGCGGCATTATCCCAGAAACCTCTGCATTTTGCAGAATTATGGCTTTGCCAATAGTTGTTTACTTTTTCTATAGTTGCAATAACATCTTCTTTTGTCTGAGCTACAACCGTCTGAGCTATTAAGGCTGTTCCGAGCAGGAGTGTGGATAAAAGTTTCATACTATTATATTTTTATTAGTTAGTAATTATTTGCAATCCAAGCTTTTGTGCTTCTTCTATGAGAATCTGTTTGGCAGGAGCGTATTCGTTTGGAATTTTCCCGTCAAGAATGGCGTCTTTGATGTATGTTTTCAATACGCCAACTTCACGGCTTGGATGGAGATTGAACATTCTCATTATTTCTTCACCAGATATAGGAGGCTGAAAATTTCTTATGCGGTCTTTTTCTTCAATTTCAACAAGTTTAGAACGTACGATAGCAAAATTCTCAATGAACTTCTTTTTCTTCAGTTCATTTTTTGAGGTAATGTCAGCTGTACAAAGAAGCATCAAGTCATCAATGTCATCGCCTGCTTCAAACAATAGTCGTCTAACAGCACTGTCCGTAACTTCTTCATCAGCAATGACAATTGGACGCATATGTAACTGAACCAGTTTCTGTACAAACTTCATTTTCTCGTTCATGGGTAATTTCATGCGCCGGAAAATGCCAGGAATCATTTTTTCCCCAATATCGTTATGGTTATGGAAAGTCCACCCAAGGAGAGGGTCGAAACGCTTTGATTTAGGTTTCCCTATGTCGTGGAGAAGCGCTGCCCATCGTAGCCAAAGAATATGGTCTTGCACCGTGTCCCACTTTCCATTCCCTGTCGGGATTGATTGCGGGTTTGCGGTAGCTTTTGCTACGTTGTCAAGAACTTCGAGGGTATGATAGAAATTGTCTTTGTGTGCTTTCTTGTTTTTAGTCTCAACACCTTGCAGTTGAGCCAATTCAGGAAAGACCAAAGAGAGTAAGCCACATTGTTCAAGCTCCACAAAACCTTTGGAAGGGATGGGGGAGAGGATAATCTTGTTTAATTCTTCAGCGATACGTTCTCCTGAAATAATCTTGATACGTTCTTTATTCCTGCCCAAAGCTTCAGCTGTCGTTTCTTCTATGTGAAAATTAAGCTGAGTGGCGAAACGTATGCATCGCATCATGCGGAGAGGGTCGTCGCTGAAAGTGATGTCGGGGTCTAAAGGGGTTGCGATAATCTTATCTTCAAGGTCGTAGAGACCATCAAATGGGTCAACCAGTTCGCCAAACCTGTCTTTGTTCAGAGACAGAGCCATTGCATTAATCGTGAAGTCACGTCGGTTCTGGTCTTCCTCCAAAGTTCCGTCTTCTGTAATGGGCTTTCGTGAGTTTCTGTCGTAGCTTTCCTTGCGTGCGCCAACAAATTCTATCTCCAGATTTTTGTGCTTAAGTTGCGCTGTGCCGAAATTCTTATAAATGGCAATATGTACTTTCTTGCCCAGTCGTTTACGCAAGGCTTCTGCTATGGCAATGCCAGGGCGTTCAACTTGTTTCTTCTGGTCAACGACAACGATGTCTATGTCGCTTGAAGGACGTTCTAGATATAGGTCACGAACCCATCCTCCGATGACAAAACAATCTAACCCTAATTCTTCCGCTGTGTCAGAAATGAGATGGAAGAAGGGGTGGTCAAGTTTTGCTAATATATCCTCATGCGTCAGTATCTTCATACAAGATGGGGGCTGAACGTCTTTTTATATTGCAAAGGTAAAAAAAAAAGGAGAAAAACGTGATAAATGAGGGCTTTTTTTACCGTTACAGAAACGAAAAAGCAGGATAAAAGGTAAAAATAGTGATGAAATATATTTTTTGTACTACCTTTGTGAACAAAACAGAACGTATGAAAAATAGTATCTATTATGCCTCCGTCGTCTCGATGGTAGTTTGTTCTTTGGTCTTTTCCGCCTGTCAGCATCAGCCTTCAGCCGTAGAGCGCCGAAAGGCGGAAATCCGTGAAAAGGATTCATTGGAGCTGTTGCAGGCTCGACAGGATTTGTATGTGTCAGATAGCATTTTGTCCTTCAAGACTTTTGAGGTGGAGGACTTAAAAGCACAGTTTGTGTTTGAGAAGCAGGAAAAGTATCAAACAAAAGGTTACTATGTGTTGCCAGCATATCGTGGAAGCAAGGAAAAGTATAGTTTCTTCCCTGAAGTGGAGGAAGATGGCGCTCTGTTGCTTGTTACGATTGACAAGGCAAGAAAATACACGTTCAAGGAGGTGGATTTTGAGACAGAAAACTACAAGGATTTGTTGCCCAATCAGTTGACAGAGTTACAGCGTCGTGATGTGGATGCTTGTTATGCTTTGGCTAAAGCCATGCAAGATCTTTCTGGCGTACAGCAGAAGAAAGAGAAATTGCAGCTGAAGATTCGATTCTATGAAGAGAAAATGTCTCGCTCATTAGGCACATCTGCTGTGGCGGAATAACTTGAATCTGGCAGAATATAAAACTGCAAAAAAAAAGCTTGTGCAGTTCTTGGCGGCGCTCTTTCGTAAGGGCCGTACCGCCAGTCTTGAAGAATTCACTTTGTAGAAAGGAATAGAGGGATGCACCCATGAGTGCATCCCTCTATTTTGCTATAGATAAGTCGTTTCTTATTCTGCGCGGAGAGTGAAACGCTTGAAGTCTGTAACAGTGAGGTCTTTGTCGATGTTCTTAAGATACTGTGCAACAGAAATCTTGTTGTCATCGATGTAAGCCTGCTCAAGCAGACAGTTTTCTTTGTAGAACTTAGCAACCATACCGTTTGCGATGTTCTGAATCATCTGCTCCTTGAGGTTTGCTTCTGCCTCCTGAGCAACAGCAGCCTTGATTTCGCGAGCCTTAGCTGCGTCTTCTGGAGTGATCCAGCCTTTAGCTGTGTTAGACTCGATGTGGTCTTCAGAGTCAACGTGTGCAGGATTGATGCCAGCCTTCTTGAGTGCTGCTTCTACAGCCTTAGCAATCTGGTTCTGCTTAGCCTTTTCTACAGCGTTCTTTGTTTCAGCATCCTTGATGTCCTGAGGAACTGATTCTGCGTTGAGTGCGATAGGTGACATGGCAGCAACCTGCATAGCTACGCCCTTGCCAGCCTCTTCGAATCCCTTCTTGTTCAAAACAACAAGGGCGCAGAGGAAGTTCTGGTTCATGTGGTTGTAAGCAACGATGTCCTCGCCTTCAACATAGTTGAAACCATCAAGTTCCATCTTTTCGCCTGTAACACCAGAACGGTTAGTGATGGCATCCTGAATGTTCTCGCCGTCAATAGTGAGGGCATTAACTTCGTCCATGCTCTTGCACTTTGCAGCAGCGATTGCGTCGATAATCTTGTTTGCGAGAGCAACGAAATCTGCGTTTTTGGCAACGAAGTCAGTTTCGCACTTGAGAGCAACCATTGCACCATAGTTGCCATTAACCTTTGCAAGAACACAGCCTTCAGCAGCGTCGCGGTCTGAACGCTTTGCAGCTACGAGCTGACCCTTCTTGCGGAGGATTTCCATTGCAGCCTCCATGTCGCCGTTAGCCTCTGTAAGAGCCTTCTTGCAATCCATGAGACCTGCCTGAGTCTTCTTGCGAAGCTCGTTGATTTCCTGTATAGTAATTGCCATAATGTTATTTATAATTTAAGTGTTGAAGAATTGAAAGATTGAAGATTTTTTTTGCTTCAATCTTTCAATTCTTTATTTTATTCTTTTTTGTGATTACTCTGCAGCTGGAGCTTCTGCTTCTTCTGCTGGAGCCTCTGCCTTTTCTGCTTTTTCAGCAGCTTTAGTTTCGCCAGCAGCTTCCATGTCAACCTTCTCAGCCTTACGCTCTTCGAGACCTTCGTTGATAGCACCGCAAACAGCATCGAGAATCATTTCGATAGACTTTGTTGCGTCGTCGTTTGCAGGGATAACGAAGTCGATATTGCGTGGGTCAGAGTTTGTATCAACGATTGCAAATACTGGGATGCCAAGACGATTAGCCTCGCTAACAGCGATGTGCTCTTTCATCACGTCGATAACGAAAAGCGCAGAAGGAAGACGAGTCAAGTCTGCGATAGAACCGAGGTTCTTCTCGAGCTTTGCACGCTTGCGGCGAATCTGGAGGTTCTCGCGCTTAGAAAGCTTGTCGTAAGTTCCGTCGCTCAAAAGCTTGTCGATGTTAGCCATCTTCTTAACTGCCTTGCGGATAGTTGGGAAGTTAGTGAGCATACCGCCTGGCCAACGCTCGATAACGTAAGGCATGCCAACAGATGCAGCTTTCTCTGCTACAACCTCTTTAGCTTGCTTCTTTGTTGCTACGAAAAGGATGCGCTTGCCGCTCTTTGCAATCTGCTTGAGTGCATCAGCAGCCTGGTCAACCTTTGCAACTGTTTTATGAAGGTCAATGATGTGGATGCCGTTACGCTCCATGAAGATGTAAGGAGCCATAGCTGGGTTCCACTTACGCTTGAGGTGACCGAAATGAGCACCTGCAGCGAGGAGAGAATCAAAATTTGTTCTTGCCATAATTTTTTTTTCTTGTTTACTTTCTTTGTGAGTTAATGTTTTTAACCAACTTGCAAGTAGCGCTCCGAGAAGAGAGATCCTGCAAGTTTAGATACTAAACGGCTATATGGTATATGTTCTTGGGGAAATGTTTCATCGTAGAGATGCAGAACGTTTCCCCATGAGTCATTTTAGCGCTTAGAGAACTGGAATCTGCGACGTGCCTTTGGCTGACCTGGCTTCTTACGTTCAACAGCACGTGAGTCACGTGTGATGAAGCCTTCAGCGCGAAGTGCCTTCTTGTCGTCTTCGTTAATCTTAACAAGTGCGCGAGCGATAGCGAGACGGAGTGCCTGGCTCTGGCCTGTGTAACCGCCACCTGTGAGAGTTGCCTTGATGTCATACTTCTCTGCAACGCCAAGGAGGTTGAGAGGCTGCTTAACAACGAACTGAACCAGTTCAGATGGGAAATAATCAGCAAGTTCACGCTTGTTGATGATAATCTTTCCTGTACCTTCAGTAAGGTACACGCGTGCGATGGCGCTCTTGCGGCGGCCAAGTGCATTAATATAATTTACTGCCATATACCTTATTTTTATTTGAGGGTGTTAATATCAAGTGCTACTGGCTTCTGAGCCTCCTTGTCGTGCTCTGAGCCTTCGAAAATGTAGAGGTTGCGCATGAGGTGTCTGCCGAGGATGCCCTTTGGAAGCATGCCCTTAACTGCATGGCGAAGAACCTTCTCGTATCCGTTTGGACGCTTGATCATTTCTGCATAAGTCGCCTTGTGCTGACCGCTTGGGTAACCAGAGAAAGTGATGTAAAGCTTCTGGCTTTCCTTTGCGCCAGAAACCTTAATCTGGTTCGCGTTGATGATAATTACGTTGTCGCCACAATCCATGTTAGGTGTGAAGACTGGCTTGTACTTGCCACGAAGTACCTTTGCCACCTTAGATGCGAAACGACCGAGAGTCTGGTCTGCTGCATCTACTACAACCCACTGCTTGTTAGCTGCTTCTGGGGTGATGTAGCTTGTCTTAAAACTGTTTGATTGCATTTTAACCTTTTTGGTTTTAAAAATTAATAATGTGTGTTCGCTGTCAGCTCGACGTTGCCGTTCGACTGACGTACTGTGCCCATCGGATTCCCTTTGGGTTTTCTGCGTTTCACGGACCGCATTTCCGGTTAAAAGAAGATGCTATCCACACAGAGCATGAGGCGGTTTTCACCGTCTCTCGATATAAATCGGCTTGCAAAGGTACGGTTTTTTGTTAAAATGGCAATGCTATTTTGTGTTTTTTACTATTCTTTTTTGATTTTTCTTTAACTTTGTGTTCAAATCATGCAATTTATGCCATGCAAAGATACAACGAATACGGATTATGGCTGAAAGAACAGCTGGGAATGAAGTCGCAGAAAATCTCATTGAACGCCGGTTTCACATGCCCTAATCGTGACGGGCGGGTAGGGACGGGTGGTTGCACCTATTGCAATAATCAGACCTTCAACCCTGATTATTGTGTAACAGACAAATCCATCACTCAACAGTTGGAAGAAGGGAAAAGTTTCTTTTCGCGAAAATATCCAGAGATGAAATACCTGGCTTATTTTCAGGCATATACCAACACTTACGATTCGATAAAGAATTTGCGCCTGAAATATGAAGAGGCGCTGAGAGTTCCCGGTGTCGTTGGAATCGTCATCGGCACACGTCCCGACTGCGTGTCTGATGCCTTGCTGGACTACCTTTCAGAACTGAATCGTCGCACATTCCTGCTCGTAGAGTATGGCGTGGAATCCATTTACGACACAACTTTGCAGCGTATCAATCGCGGACACACTCATGCCCAGACCGTAAATGCCATTACCCGTACTGCAGAGCGAGGTATCAAGGTGGGCGCGCATATCATTCTGGGCTTGCCCGGAGAAAGTGTAGATGCGATGCTTCGCGAGGCTTCTGTACTTTCATCCCTTCCGCTCACCACACTAAAACTGCATCAGTTGCAGCTCATCAAGGGTACGCGCATGGCTGAAGAGTACTTTTCCAATCCGTCCGACTTTCATCTCTTCTCTGCGGATGAGTACATCGATTTAGTCATAGACTTTGTGGAACACCTGCGTTCAGACATCATTCTCGAGCGCTTTGTCTCTCAGTCGCCTTCAAGTCTCCTTGCAGTCGAAGGGTGGGGACTGAAAAATCATGAGTTTGTAGATAAAGTTCGTCGGCGCATGGACGAGCGTGATGCCTATCAGGGACGGCTTCTCATTCCGTCCTCTTCTTCAGCACCCTCACAAACTCCGTCTCATATCCCAGTTTCCCCAACACGCTGCAAATAGCGTCTTCGGCATATCTTTCAGCCTTCCTTCTGTTGCTGGCGGTGTCGAATCGATTCTTGATTTGTGCTTCCACCTTGCGTTTCAGGGCGTTCGTGTTAGGCAGATGCTCGCTCCAGTAGTTGCTGTCGTCCGAAAGAAACGAGCTGCTTTGTGTCATCGCCACATATTCTATGGCAGGAAGTTTAACGTAAACAGTTTTTGTCGAGTCGCTGGCAAGGTATTCCACTTTTTCAAGGTCAATCTTGTAGCTGCATTTCTGAGTCATGGTTTGCACACAGGAATGCTCCTCGTCTGCCCAGAGCAGATTCCGTTCCGTTGCTCGCTGAATCGTGTAGTCTTCCATC
>JAEIGA010002465.1_pt1 | contig 29522 bp, 34 predicted proteins | sample 9270691 | NCBI WGS metagenome assembly JAEIGA01 (sample SAMN17057246, study PRJNA624740) | gut metagenome | biome: biome; isolation source: fecal sample | host: Bos grunniens | place: China: Xizang | collected 2019
GGAAAGCGGAGAAGCTGCGAAGATTGAGCTTGATAACATGGTAACGATTGTCTACAAGATGTACAAGGACAAAGGAACGGTACACTTCTCCATTGCAACACGATGGATTGAGATTGCTGAGGATGTAGACACCGGACTTACCCTTTATCCGGTAGCGCACTTCGTTTGGGAAGAGAAGGAAGGAAGCGCAAGAGGCGAGGGAGAGGTAAGATATCTTATTCCAAATCAGATTGAAGTAAACCGTACTGAAATGCGAAGAGTCTTGACGGTTAAGAATCAGGCATATCCGCTTAAGGTAGTGGATGTAAGCAAGGTAGTCAACCCACAGGCCCTTGACACTGTTGGCGGAACGATTAAGACCAATGGTAATCCTGTAGATGATGTCAGAAAGATTGTAGGAACCATTCAGCCGGCACAGATGTCACCGGATGTCAGACAGCTTCAGGAAGATTTGATTCAGGTAACGAGAGACTTAGCCGGTGCCGGTGATACCGCAACCGGTCAGGTAAACCCGGAGAGTGCATCCGGTAGAGCAATCTTGGCAGTACAGCAAGCTTCTCAGGCACCGATGACGGAGCAGAAGGAGTCTTACAAGACCTTTATTGAGGACTTGGCAAAGATTTGGTTAGAGTACCTCATTGTTCACGCTGTAAACGGTGTAAACATGGAAGAGGAAGTAACCGATCCGATGACCGGTGAAGAGGTAGTACAGCTTGTTAATGTTCCGCAGATTGCATTACAGCAGTTACAGGCCAGTGTAAAGATTGATGTCACTCCGAAGGGAGTATATGACAAGTTTGCACAGGAGCAGACCATTGAGAACCTTCTTACAGCCGGTTTCTTCACTGCACAGAGAGTGGGAGAGTTAAAGACCTACGCAGAAGTGCTTGACGATGATGCGGTAGCACCAAAGGTAAAGATACTGGAAGCTATTGAGCATATCGAGGAAGAACAGAGACGAATCGCAATGATTCAGGCACAGGCACAGATGATGCAGCAGAGAGCACAGCAATTCCTTATGGATGACCTTGACGGACAGGCAGAGCAGATTGCAGATGCACAGATGCAGTTAGAGATGGAGCAGATGTTAGCAGAATCGCAGCAGAACCCGGTAGTCGAGGAAGAAGTGGCAGAAGAGTAATTAAAGTCCTTTAGGGGACTTTTTTTATTGACCGAGCGTTGACGTCATTAAAAGCACACGGAGACGGTGAAGCAAACACCAATCAAAAAATAGGAAGGAGATTTCGCATGGACGAAACTAAGAACCTTGCAATGGAAACCATTGCTGAAAACGTGGAGCAGACCACAGAAGAAAGTCAGGTAGAGCAGATTGCACAGCCTGAAAAGACCTACACCGAAGCTGAGTTTAACGCAAAGCTTGATGAAGTGTTAGGCAAGAAAATTGCCCGGAACACGGCAAAGATACGCAAGGAGTACGAGAAGAAGTACGGTGAACTTGAAAACGTATTAAGAGCCGGTACAGGCAAAGAAGATGTAACCGAAATGACCAACACCTTCAGAGACTTCTACACGAAGAAGGGTATTCAGATTCCTACACAGCCTACATACTCCGACAGAGACATTGAAGTTCTTGCAAGGGCAGAAGCAGACGATATTATCCGATCAGGATTTGACGAGGTAGTAGAGGAAGTGGACAGGCTTGCAGACTTAGGTTTCGAGAGAATGAACCCTAGAGAGAGGGCAGTGTTTAAGACACTTGCGGAGTATCGTCAGAGCACAGAGAGGGGAACGGAACTTTCTAAGCTTGGAGTTACGAAGGATGTGTATGAGAGCAAGGAATTTAATGACTTTGCTTCCAAGTTCGGTCCGGGAACATCTGTTACGGAGATTTATGAAATCTTCAACAAAATGCAACCAAAAAAAGACATTCAGACTATGGGAAGCATGAAGAACAGCACATCCGATGACGGAACCGTAAAGGATTTCTACACAAGAGAAGAAGCTTTGCGGTACACTGTAGCGGATTTAAAGAAAAACCCGGCCTTAGAAAAGGCAATCGAGCAATCAATGCTGAAATGGTAGTGCTTCCTTACAGAGAAAAGGAGACGATTTATTATGGCAGTAACCAATTTCATTCAGAGTATTTGGTCCAAGAAGATTATGGACGATTTGGAACTTAAGTGTAAGCTTGTTGACAACTGTTTAAGAGACTACGAAGGTGATGTAAAGCACGCCGGTTCTGTAAAGATTCTCGGTGTAGGCGAGCCGACCATCGGTGCTTACGATGGCACTCAGGATATCAGCATCGAAGAGATGTCTGATAAGGGACAGATGCTCACTATCGATCAGGCAAACTACTTCGCATTCTACGTTGATGACGTTAATCAGGCACAGAGCGTACCGGGACTTAAGGAGAAGTACCAGGAGAAGGCTGTACACGGTCTTGCAGTAGCAAGAGATACCTATGTTGCCGGTCTTATCAAGGCAGCAGCAAACTCCACTACCGCTACCAACTTAACCCAGGATGCAGTTAAGACCGCTATTGACGGTGCAATCGTTGCACTTCGTGAGCGTAACTTCGATGAAGAGGGTGTTATCGAGATTTCCCCGGCAGTTTACAACGTATTCAAGAACTGCTTAATCACCCTTTCCACCAACAACCCGGAATACATCAAGAAGGGTATCGTAGGTGTATACGATGACTTCAACGTAGTTATGTCCAACAACATGGCTAAGGACAGCACTCATGTATACTGTGATGTTCGTGGTAAGAAGGCAATCGCATTTGCCGGTCAGATCAACGAGGTAGAAGCACTTCGTGCTGAGAAGAGATTCAAGGACATCATCCGTGGCCTTGATACCTTCGGTGCAAAGGTAATTGACGAAGCAAGAATCCAGGTAGTTAAGGTTCCGCTTACCGCTACCGCATAAGGTGGTGTAGACCATGAAGAGAGTGAAGGTACTTATTCCGTTTACGGACAAAGTAACCGGTGAAATGTACGAAGCTAACGCAGAAATCACGATGACCGAGGAAAGAATCGCAGAGGTTTTATCCGTTAATGTCAACATGGTTTCCGTGTTAGACGAAGCAGAAGAACCGGTGAAGAAGCCGAGAGCGAGAAAGCCGAAAGCTGAATAGTAACAGGGAAGGGGAGAAATCCCCTTCCTTTTCGTGAGTATAGGAAGAATCTTGTATTGACGAAAAGGCACGAAAGGAGAAAGTGAATGGAGTTTCAGAGATTCATCAGAAAACCTGATATCGATATGTTAGCCGGTATCAAGGTAACAAAGGACACTGTACTGGAATACTCGAATGAGAACGTGCAGCAGACCTTAAAGGATTTGGTTTTCCATTCCGTAACGAAAGTCAAGGGCGAGTCCTTCGAGAGCGTGTATGACACCACGATCACGCTTACAGAGGGTGATGTGCTTATCTTCGAGGAAGAGGGCAGAGGTTACATCAAGCCTGTAGAGCATTTCGTAACGGTTAAGGAAGCAATAGAGGAACTTGCAAACATACAGGACATGGAATAGGGGGTATCAGATGTTTATTGTAAACGATGATATGTCTATCTATGTGACAAGGGGAGACACGGTATTCTTCAAAGTTTCTGCCGAAAGAGACGGAAGCAATTACATATTCCGTCCGGGAGAAGTGGTGCGAATAACCGTTACCGAGAAGAAAGCAAGCGAAAGCGTAGTCTTGCAGAAGGACTTCCCTATCACAGAAGCAACCGAATCGGTACAGATTCTCTTAACCGGAGAAGAGACGAAGTTCGGAGAGGTTATCAGCAAACCTACCGACTATTGGTACGAAATCGAATTAAATCCGTTTGACAACCCACAGACGATTTTGGGATATGACGAGGACGGAGCAAAGATTATCAAACTTTTCCCGGAAGGTGGAGACTTAGTGCCTGAAGAGGAAGAGGAACCGGAGACAGAGCCGGGAGAAAGCGGAATCGAAGTTGATCCTTTGCTTGACATGACATCGGTGAATCCGGTGCAGAATCAGGCTGTATCAAGAGCGATTGCAGCACTTCAGGGTGACTTGGACTCCACAAATGCACGTTTTAACGCAATGGCAACACTTCCAAGCGGAAGTACCACAGGTGATGCGGAACTTGCCGATATCAGAGCCGGTGCAGACGGAAAAGTATATGGTAGTGCCGGTGTTGCGGTAAGAGAACAGGTAAAAGCACTGCATGGCCGTATCGACACCGAGATTTCTACTATGGTAACTATGGTAGAGGATGCCGTAGAGGTTATTACAAGCAAGGAGCATGACTTCGACACACCGATTGCAGAAGCAATGGCAAGTGCGGAAAAGGCTGCAGAGTACGAAAGAGGTGCTAAAGCACAGGCAGAAGTTGCTACCTTAAAGGCAACCGAAGCTAGTGAGTACGCAAACAACGCAAAGAAGGTTGAGGAAGTATGCCTTGATGCACTGGACGAAGTGCGAAAGAAAACCTACGACACGCAGTTTCACGTTGACTTCTCAAACGGTCACATCTTAATCGATTCACCGAGTTTTGAGTTTAACGTAAACAACAAAGGACACTTAGAATGGGGGGTTCGATAATGCAAGATTTAGGAAAAATTTTGATGATTCCAAAGGGCGATTACGAAGGTTTGACAACTTACGAATTTCTTGATGTTGTAAACCATAACGAATCTTCCTGGATTTGTAAGAAGGAGTGCAGAGGACAGGAACCGTCCGATGCCAATGTAGAATACTGGCAGAAGATTGGTACTGCGGTAGACTTACAGCCGATTCTGAACGGCACACAGCAAGTCGGCAACGCCAAAACCCTTGACGGACACGGAGCGGAGTATTTCTTTCCGAAGTCGGGTGGCACGATTAAAGGTCATGTGTCTGTTTCGGCAGATACGGAAACGCAAATTTGGAGTGACATAAAAAATCCAAAGCGTAGGGTGTATCAAGTCCTTTCTAGCGGTGGAACATACGACTTATTTGATGCTACCAATAATAAAACCATTATTAACTCTAAGACAGACGGTACAAGCACTTTCAACGGTACGGCAAGCGGAAATTTACCGCTTAGTGGTGGAAATGTTAAGAACAATAGTAATACACCTCTCTGGACAGAGAATGGAAACGGTGATGAAATATTCATAGGGTATAACTCAAAGGGTGCTAATCACGGTTATTTAGGCTTTAGCGGTGCAAATAAGCCTACATATAAGACTAATAGTGGCACGAATTACGACATTCTCCACACTGGCAACGGTGCAACCGTAGAAGAAGGTGAGTTTAACCTGACTCTCACCAACAATCATGACGACGGCACTACTACGACACACGTTCTTGCGTCTCCTTATAGGTATACCAAAATTGGAAATCTTGTTATATTAACGGGTCAGAGTGCGATGTATAAGGATGCAGATGGGAACAATATTACGTTAGGGACTGGCGAACATAGATTAGATGGGTTCCCATTCCCATTTTATAACAACGTTGTGCGTTCTGGTATATATTTAACATTTGATAAATATACAGCAGGTCCTCCATACGATATAATCACCAATGTTAATACAAATTTTGCGAATAAAGCGTATCTTACCGGTTTTAGCGCCAAGTTTGATGCAACATCATACATTGGTCAGTATCAGTTTAGACTGTTTGCAATGTACCTTACAAACAACTAAGAAAGGAGAAAACACATGGAAACAATTACAAAGAAAACCGTAACAAGCCTTACTTCCGAAAGTGTAAGTATCCTTACAAGGGAAGTCTACTACACTACCGAAAAAGTGCCACAGTTAGTAGAGGACGAATGGAAAGAGGTAGATGTAGAAAAAGAGGTACAGGTAGGCAGTAACCACCGTTGCGCTTATTCCAACTCTGAAAGCGGAAGGGCTATGCTTGCAGAGAGAGAACCGGAAGAAATCGTTGCAGAGGTTATGGAAGTATGGGGCGACGCCCCTACTGTCGAAGAACCGAAGTTTGATGAAGATTATACTACGGAGCCGACACTGGAGCAACGTGTTTCTGCCATCGAAGAGAATCTTGCAAACGGCGGAAGTGGCACTGGTGAAGATGTATGGTCTGAAATGGCACTTGCAATCGAGGAAGGGGTGGATGAGGTATGACGAATAAAGAGTTCGTATTGAATACCATGAAGAGATACGGCAAGGCAACAGCCGAAGCGTTACAGGCAAAGGCTGAGAACATGACCGGTACGGAGTTGTACGAAGAATACAGTTTTATTCCGTCTTTCTACGCTGCCTGTGCGAAGAAGAATATGCTTGAAAGACCGGTTGGTTTTGTGTGTCGTTCTCCACAGGGAAGAGTGGTTAAACTGAATCAGCCGTATGATAGCACTATTTACACCGCAGAACCGGAAGAATTGCCGGCACAGTGGGGATTCAAGTGGAGCAAGAATCCGAAGTACGCACTTCCGCATCTGAAGAGTGCAGAGAGTCCGTATGGTGTAGATGAATGTTGCCTTTGGAACGGAGAGGTGTATGCTTCTAAAATTCCGAACAATGTTTACACACCGGACGAGTACCCGGACGGTTGGAAGAAATACAGTGCATAATTCAACGAATAAAGGGGCATCTTCGGGTGCCCTTTTTATTGTAGAAAGGAGAACATAATGGACGGAACGGTTAACACTGATGTGTTAGAACTTAAGGGCAAGATTGTTGCCATTCCGAGTGTGGATACATCCCTTACGAAGAATGGGTACGCTGCGGATGCAAAGGCAACAGGTGATGCACTTAATGCAAGAGTAAAGGTTGCGGATGTCGTTGATAACCTTACAAGCAATGCTTCCGACAAACCATTATCTGCGAAACAGGGTGCGGAGTTAAAGAGACTACTCGATGAACTGGCAACTCAGTTAGGGGGATAAAAGATGACATTAAGAGAGATGAAAATTAAGGTTCTTGGCCTGATTGAAGAATTAAATCCTGACCACGAACTTCTTACTGACGATCCTGACATTGCCACTAAAATCAACAGCGTTATCAATCAGATTATGTTTGAGTTGGTACGGCACAAGAAGCTTCCGGGATACGTTGAGATTCCTGTAAAGAAAGGTGACTTGGTTGACTTTACGGACATCGAAAGAGCCGGGAAGTACGAAGTGTATCAGATAAGCATTGTTCGTGGCATTGATTGCGAGTACAAGGCACAGGGAACCATAATTAAGGCACTGGAAGATGGCGTGGCAGAGGTTGATTACTTCAAGTACCCGGAGTCGATTACAGATAAGACGAAGGAAAACTACGAGTTTGAGTTGACACCGGATGTTCTCGAAGTTATGCCGTATGGTATTGCTGCTGACCTGTTAAAGAGCGATGTTTCAACCAATTATGGCAGAATCTACGAAGAAAGATACGAAGCGTTAAAGCAGTTACTCGATCCACGTTATAGCACCGGTGGTATATACATTGAAGGTGAGGTGTGCATCTGATGGCAGATGGAAATTTAGTGTCACGAATCTACTACGGATTTCGTGGAGTTGACTTTCGTGGTGAAGAAATCAACCTTGTAAGAAGTCCTGACAGCTTGAATGTATGGAAGGACTATAAAGAGACGGACAGTATCCGAACAAGACCGGCAATGGAGATGTTTAAGTCCTTTACCGAACCTGTATATGGCATTTTCTTCTTCAATTCAGGTAGTTCCGACATGATGATTGTCCATAGTGGTGCGAAACTGTACAAGGTTGTGAACGGAGAGAAAACGGAACTTTATAGCGGAGTCAACACTGCACGAAGTGAGAGTTTTGTTTACAACAGTACATGGTACTTCAAAGACGGCCTAAACTACCTACAGTATGACGGACACACTATCAAAGAGGTAGAAGGGTATGTACCGACTACCACTATTGGAAGAAAACCGTCAGGTGGTGGTACTCCGCACGAAGATATCAACTTGCTTACCGGTAAGAGAAAGAACACTTTCCTTGCAGATGGTGAAAGCAAGGACTTCATGCTTGATGCACAGGACATTGACAGTGAATTCAAGCCGATTGTAAGAGTAAACGATACAGAGGTGACGGATTTTACTGTTGACTACAAGGAAGGCAAAATTTCCTTCACTGTTGCCCCGGAGAAACCTCTTACAGACGGTCAGGACAACGTATCCGTAGAGTTCAAGAAGGATGTTGACGGTTATGCGGACAGAATTAAGAAATGTACTCTGTTACAGGTATTTGACAACAGAGTGTTTTTCAGCGGAAACAAGGATTTTCCTAACGTGATTTATCATTGCAGCCTTAACGATCCTGGGTACTGTAGCGATTTGGACTACTACAACGAAGGTTTGGACAATGCCTTAGTAAAAGGTCTTGTTGCCGGTAATAACGTGTTGTGGGTGTTCAAGGAACCGTCACAGGCAGATACTACGGTGTTCTACCACAATCCTACGATTGACAGTGAATACGGAAAGATTTATCCGAGTACGCATTCCAGTATTTCCACGGGATGTGTCGGTAGAGCAATCAACTTCAACGATGATATCGTATTCTTCAGTGCAAGAGGAATGGAAGGCATCAGTGGAGATATCACCACGGAACAGGCTGTAGCACACAGAAGTTCTTTGGTAGACCGCAAACTTATTGCAGAACCGAACTACAAGGACATGGTTTTAGAGGAATGGGAAGGTTATCTGATAGCTTTCATCGACAATAAAGCATACCTTGCAGACAGTAGAGCGATGTTTACCGATGTAGGCCATGCGGAGTATGAATGGTATTACTGGAGTTTTGACAAGAGCATTACCTGTGCGAAGGTATACAACGGAGTTCTTTACCTGGGTACTTCTGACGGTGTTTATACGCTTACAGACACAAAAAGTCCGCTAAAGAGTTGGTGGACCACACCGAAGGACAAGTTCAAGAATCCGCAACGCTTAAAAACGACAAATAAAAGAGGCTGCGTAGTAGAAGCAACCGGGGATGTTTCCGTATATGCAAAGACCGACAAGACAGACTTTGAACTTATCGGAGTATACGGAGATGTTGATGACTACTTAGTAAGCAGAATCAAGCGTAAGAAGTTCAAGGATATCCAACTGAAATTCTATTCCGAGACAAGATTCAGCCTTGAAACAGCGACTTTGGAGTGTTTTATTGGTGGGTACTTGAAGCGCTAACGCTAGAAAGGGGAAATAATGGCGAGTACGACAAACGATTACAGACTTACCGCAGTTGAGGACGAGCGTAGCAATGCGATAGCAGAGAACGAGAAGCTGTATGGTGACATGGTCAATGAGTCTGACAAGTATTACCAGGCACAGATTGATGCTTCTAAGGAATGGGCCGAGGAACAGAAGAAAAGTCAGCAAGAGCAGACCGACTTTGCGATTGAGAAAATCGAACAGCAGAAGGACCAAACGGCAAAGGACTACACGAAGGAGCAATCCGGGGCCTATGTTGATTGGCAGAAAGAGAGCAACCGTTACGGTGTAAATGCAGAGCAATTAGCTACAAGCGGTATGTTAAACACCGGTTATGGTGAAAGTTCTCAGGTGCGGATTTACAACACATATCAGAACCGAGTTGCCACAGCAAGGGAGTCCTACAACAATGCGATTCTGAACTACAACAACGCTATTAAGGATGCACAGTTACAGAATAACAGCATTTTAGCGGAGATTGCCTACAAGGCACTGCAAGAGCAGTTAGAGTTGTCCTTACAGGGATTCCAGTACAAAAATCAGTTGCTTGAAACGAGTGCAAACAAGAAGCTTGATATCAATAAGGCATACGATGCTAAGTATCAGGCTGTATTGGCACAGATTAACGAGGAAAACAGACTTGCAGAACAGGCAAGACAGTTTGAAGCTGAACAGGCAAGATTAAGGGAACAGGCAGCACTTGAAGCAGCAATCGAAAGAGAGCGATTGGCACAGCAGAAAGCTATTGAGGATGCAAGGTTAGCAGAGGAAATAAGACAGGCTAACATGGAATATGAGATGTCGAATAGTTCTTCCAAAGCACAATCTGCTGCTAGTGAAGTCGCAGCCAAATCATCTGCTGCCGGTGTTGCAGCTGCATCTAAACAGGCATCTACCATAGCCAATACAACCAAGAGCAAAGCAGAAAAGGAAGGGGCACAGGCGTTTAGAGACAGCATTTCCGGTACTTATTTAACAACTCCTACCGCACAGAAGGCGATAGACGAAAAGAATAACAAGAAACAGGCAAGCGAAGCGGTGGCCGGGAGTGCTGCCATCGGTGCTGCAAGTGCTTTGGCTAGTAGTTCTCTCCTTTCAAAGTTATCCGCTATGGATAATGTAACACAGGGTGGAAGGTCGTATAGTAGCGGAAGTGCAAGATTGGGTGGTGACGTATATGTTCCTACAATGACTTCTTATTCTCAGGCTACCTCGTTTATGAAAGAGAACGGAGCAATAACGAGTGGAGACGGTGGAATCATGACCAAGAACGAGTGGCAGAGAAGCAAGAACGGTGGAAGTTTATCATCTGCTGCACAGTACCCTACTTACGAAGCGTATCTTACCGACTATGTTGATTACAAGGTGAATCAATCCAAATAAAGGGGGCATCACATGGCTACTTCAAAAAAGAAAAAGAAGTATTCCTCTTTTGACCAATATGTAGAGGAAAAGTATGGGGACAAGGAAATCGGTCCGGTGAAAGAAGAAACGAATTCGTGGTTTCAATCGGGTGCTATGGAAGATGGTTTCAGTTTGAAGAATCTCGGAAAGGCTATTCTTGGTACTGCCGGTGATGTTTTGGAAGATTTGGGAGCCGGTGCACTTGGCATGGGCGAAAAGGCACTTGATGCCCTTTTGTACGCTGCTCCGCTTGTTGCAGAGGGGCAGTATTACCAAAACGGTGGTATATATCAACCGATGGCAGTACAGGAACTTAATAAGTCCTACTTTGATGCCGGTAAGCAAGGTAATGCAGAGATTATTGCAAAGGACCTATACAACGAAGAACAGGTTATAAAGTCCATCATTTCAAATCCGATCAAGAGTGGAACTGGATTTGACATTGAAAAGTCCTCTGTTTTCGGTTCAAAGATGGATTCCCTTGCACAATCCGGTGGACAGTTGTTGGGAACAGCCGGGTTACAGGCTGTAGGTGTTCCGTGGTTCCTTACTACCGGTGCAACAAGCTTCGGTTCGGAAACTGAGAATGCGTTGAACCAGGGTGCATCTTATGAAGAAGCCGGTCTTAGTGCTGCTGTTTCTGCCGGTGCTGAGATTCTCACTGAAAAGCTTTCCGGTGGTATTAAGTTCGGTGGAAAGACACTAGACGATGCACTCACCAAGAAACTTGCATCATCAATTTCTAACAAAGTGGTAAGAAACGGACTTCAAATCGGCATGGACTTCGTAGGTGAAGGTTCAGAAGAAGTTATTTCTTCCGTATTCAGTAATTTGGGTTCCGTACTCTACAAAGAAGAGGACCTGGGCGAAATCCTTTTCAGTGAGGAAGCGTTAGAAGAATACGCAGACAGCTTTTTAGGTGGTGGTATTCTTGGTGGAGTATCAAGCACCGGTAAAGTCATTAAGTCCGGTATGAGTGGAACGGATGCTGTCACAGGCCTTACCAAGAACGAGCAGAAGGTATTCGACAAGGTTTATAATGATGCCATTGCCGAACAGGAAGCAGACGGAAAGAAGCTTACCGCTAAAGAGAAGTCGAAAATCTATGATTCGATTAGCAATGCACTTGAAAAGGGTTATATCGACACTGATACCATTGAGAGTACACTTGGTGGCGATAACTACACAACCTACAAGAACCTGACCGAGAAACAATCTGAGATGCAGAAGGAATACGATGAACTTTACAAGATGAAGAACATCGACAAGTCGGATGCACAGATTGACCGACAGGCAGAGTTAAAGGGTGAACTTGCCAATATCAAAAAGCAGATTGACAACCTAAAGCCACAGATTGACTCCGACATTGCAAAGTATACCCAGGGAAGCAAGCTTGCCGAAAGCTACAACGAAAAAGCAAGAAAAGGCGATACGTTCACTGCCGATCTGACCAAGTACGATGCAAAGCAAAAGGAAGTTGTCAAAAAAGCAATGGATAGCGGAATACTGAACAACACCAACAGAACACACGATTTCGTTGACATGGTTGCAAAGATTTCCGCAGAAAAGGATATTTCTTTCGATTTCACGAACAATCAGAAGTTGAAGGATTCCGGTTTTGCGGTTGATGGTAAGACAGTAAACGGTTTTGTGAATAACAACAACGTAACGCTTAACATTGATTCCGCAAAGTCCTTAAATTCCGTAGTAGGTCACGAAATCACCCACGTTTTAGAGGGGACGGAACTTTACAGAGAATTGCAGAACATCGCAAAAGAGTACGCAAAGACAAAGGGTGAATATGATACACGATTACAGGCGATTACAAAGCTGTATGAAGGTGTTGAGGGTGCCGACATCGATGCGGAAATCACTGCTGACTTGATAGGTGACTACCTGTTCACGGACAGCGACTTTATCAGCAGATTATCAACCGAAAAGCCGAACATTTTCAAACGCATCTTTGATGAAATTAAGTACCTTTACAATGTTGCCACAGCCGGTAGTAAGGAAGCGAGAGAACTCGAAAAGGTAAAGAAAGCGTTTGAAAAGGCATACCGGGAAGTCAGCAAATCACGGGAAGGTGTCAAGTATTCTATCGGAGAAATTATTGACGAAAACAATAAGTCATACGGAATAGGAGTACATCTTGATTCGACGCTCTTGGATAATCTTACACCGGATGAACGAAAAGAAATGGTAAAGGAACGCATTAAGGAATTGGGTGGAGAAAAATTTACCGCCTATGATAACAACGGAAATGCGGTTGATGTTATCGTTGCAAAGCCAGGTGCAAGTTTCAGGAATCAGAACGGCAAGAGACGACCTGTTAATAAAGACCTCACCAGTAAATTTATTGACAACGAAGTGAAACAAGAAGCAGTTGTGCTGATTGATGAACTTATAACAACATCAAAATTTCAAGGTACTGATGCTGCAAAACACGCACATGGATGGCTTGATAATGATGGTAAGAATGATTGGGATGCTTGGACAACATATATTCAAGATAAAAACAACGCTATTTGGAAGGCAACTCTGCATATTGCTAACACTGTAAATGGAGAGAAAATCATTTACGATGTTGCACCAATAAAAAAAGTAGGGCAGTCCGGAAAATCGGACACATCACCTACTACCTACAGTATATCACAAAACTCTGAAAAGTCAAGCGGAGATGTGACATACTCCTTGTCCGACAGTGAAGGAAATCAGCTTACCAAGAGACAGCAAGAGTTCTTCAAGGATTCAAAGAATCGTGACGAGGACGGAAACCTTAAGGTTATGTATCACGGTACCGGTCATGGTGGATTCACTGTATTCAACAGAGATTATTCCGATGATGGAAGGAGTTTCTTCTTTACTGATTCGCTTGCCGTTGCAAAGGGGTATAGCGGAACGTACAACGAAATTGCACCGGGCAAAAAAATGTCTGTTAAAGAGATGAATGACATCATTTCTGATTCATACAGATTTGTCGAGCATAGCGATGGTGAGTACAGAATCGTCCACAACAAATACGGAGATTTAGAAACAGAGTACAGTAGCAAGGACTATGACGAGTTTGTTGAATACTTGCAAGAGTGGTACGGAGAATCCGAGGTAAACGGAAACTACAAAGTGTATTTGAATCTGAAGAATCCGTTGATCGTTGATGGAGAGGGGAATAATTGGGACGAACTTCCTTCCATCGACGTCAGAGAAGCGATGACAACGAGAGATTACGCTGAATATGCGGAAGAAAACGGATATGATGGTGTTATCATCAACAATGTCTTGGACACTGCGTTGTATGCTTCGGGAAAGGAAAGATTTGAACCGTCAACGATAGCGATTGCGTTTAAGTCTAATCAAATCAAGTCGGTAAACAACGAAAATCCTACAGAGGATACAGATATTCGAAATTCGTTGAGTGAAGAAGGAAATATCCCGACACAGAACGGCAACTACAACGTATACGGTAAGGACATTTCTCTTAACCAGGATATCGCACCGACAGAAGAAACTGTACAGGAACAACCTGTGACGGTTCAAGACTACGGACCTACCGCAAGCGATAGCGAGAATTGGAGAGAGATTGCAAGAAATCTTCGAGAACCTGAGTTAGAGGATGGAAGTTGGACGGACGATTACATTTCCTACTACAATTCCGTTAAGACAGAAGTGCAGCAATCCGCATTAAGAGAAGTTTTAGACAATGTGGACAGAGGAATGACACAGGAAGAACTTAAACAGAAGTCGAAAGAAGCATATCGTGAACATGAGAGGGTTCAGGCGGTTCAAGAGGGAGAGTACACGGAAGCGGAAGGTTTGATGCTTACAGCACTCTACTATCAGTATTCCTTGTATGATTCCATTGCCAAAAATCCAAGTTATGCAAATGTGGTAAGGGAGCAGATTGAACAACCTTATGCCCATGACGAAGATTCTGTGGTATCGGAGATCGCACCGACAGTAGAAGAGACTACCACTCCGCAGCAAGAGAGTATTCCTAGCGTTGCAGAGAATGTTGCGCCGACTACGGAAACTGCAACTCCTGTTCAGACGGAAGAGGTTGCACCGAAGTCAGACGAACAAGTTGCAAAGGTTTTGACCGAGGAACCGGAAAACGGAAAGAAAAAGAGCAATACTTTGTTAGGCTTGGCAGAGGAATTAGTAGACAAGGGACTTGTGTTTGAGATTCTTTCCAAAAAGACGAAGAACCGAAATCTTGAAGCAAAATGGAACTATATCCGTTATGCTGACGGAATGGCACAGAACTTTATCGGCAACGGAGCAGACGGTGTAAGACCGTTGGCAGACATCCAGGAAGAAGTTAACAAGGCCGGTTTGACAGAAAAGCTGTATGAGTATGTGTACCACAAGCACAATATCGACAGAATGAGTCTTGAAAACCGTTATGAAGATGTGCAGAACAAGGCCGTTTTCGGTGATTCTGTTACCGCAGATGTGTCAAGAGAGGTTGTAAGCAGACTTGAATCACAGTACCCGGCATTAAAGAAGTATGCGAATGAGGTATATGCCTTCAATAACCATCTCAGACAGATGCTTGTTGATGGTGGAGTTATTTCTCAGGAAACAGCAGACTTATGGTCCGAGATGTATCCGAACTATGTGCCGATCCGCAGAGCCGGTGATGTGGGACTCAATATCAATGTTCCGTTAGACACCGGAAGAACTGGAGTAAACGCACCGGTTAAGAAGGCTGTTGGTGGAAGTGAGGATATTCTTCCGTTGTTCGATACAATGGCACAGAGAGCATTTCAGACCTACAAAGCAGTTGCAAAGAATCGTTTTGGTGTAGAACTTAAAAACACTTTGGGAACTACGGTTGAAACGGAAGCAACGGATGTTGACGGTATCATCGAAGGTATTGAAGCACAAGACGAACTTCTAAAAGAAGGTAAGTATGGTAAAAATCCGACATTTACGGTGTTTGATAATGGCGAGAAAGTTACTTTTGAAATCACCGAGGATATGTACAATGCTTTGAAACCTACAAATAAGAAATTGGCAGAGACCTACAAGATACCGAACCTTATAAGCAACATCCACAGAAGTGTTCTTACTGAGTTTAACCCGGCATTCTTGGCACGAAACATTATCAAGGATGCACAGGATGTCCTGATTAACTCTCAGCACCCGGCAAGAACCTATAAAAACTTCCCTAAAGCAATCAGTGAGATGGCGAAAAAGGGCAAGTGGTTCACCGAGTATATGAAGAACGGTGGAGAACAGAACACCTACTTCGACAGAGAGAAGAACACGTTCAAAAAAGAGAAGAGTGGCCTTTCCAAAGCAATCGGCATACCGTTTGAAGCAATCAGCAACGCAAACAACGCTATTGAACGATTACCGAGACTTGCAGAGTATATTGCGAGCAGAGAGTCGGGCAGAGGAATTGAGGAATCCATGTTAGATGCTGCAAGAGTAACAACAAACTTTGTTGCCGGTGGTGACTTTACGAAGTACCTTAACCGTAACGGTGCCACTTTCCTTAACGCATCCTTCCAGGGTTTCACACAACAGGTACGAAACGTAGCGGAAGCAAAGATGAATGGTTTCAAGGGGTGGGCACAACTTGCCACCAAGTTTGCGGTTGCCGGTCTGCCGGTATTATTGTTAAACGGTTTGATGTGGGACGATGACGAGGAATACGATGACCTCTCCGACTATGTAAAGCAAAACTATTACATTGTTGCAAAGTACGGAGACGGTAAGTTCGTGAGAATTCCAAAGGGCAGAACGGTTGCGGTTATTCAGGATGCGTTGCAGCAGACAATGAACAGCCTTACCGGAGATGATGAAGCGGATTGGGAAGCGTTTGCGGACCTTTTCGTCACAAATCTCGCACCGAACAACCCGGTTGAGAACAATATCCTTGCACCGATCATTCAGGCTAAAACAAACACAACGTGGTACGGTGATGACTTGGTTCCGACAAGACTACAGGATTTGCCACCTGGCGAACAATCTGACGAAAGCACCGATGCAATCAGTAAGTGGTTGGGTGAAAAGACGAACATTAGTCCTTACAAAATCAATTACCTGATTGACCAATACACCGGTGTTGTTGGTGATGTGGTTCTTCCGATGTTCACTCCTGAAGCGGAAAGCGGAGATGACTCTCTTCTCGGAAATCTGCTTGCTCCGGTTAGAAATGCATTTACTACGGACAGCGTAATGAACAATCAGAATGTTTCCGATTTCTACGATACAAGCGATGAACTGACAATGAACGCAAAGAAGTCTTATGCAACGGACAAAGATGTGCTTGCGAACAAGTATTTCAACTCCGTTAAGACAGAAGTCGGGAAGTTGTATGCGGAGAAACGTGAGATTCAGAACAGCGACCTCTCGGATGCTGAGAAGTATTACCTTGTTCGTGAGATTCAGAAGAAGATTGATGCTATTGCGAAGGAAACTCTGAGCGAGTACGAAGATGTCCGCATTGATGGTGATTACGCTTCGGTTGGAGACAAGCAGTACCACAAGACCGATAACGGATGGGAAAAACTCGATGACAGACAGATCGAGAAGCAGAACAACGTAATCAGTAGTCTTGGAATTTCGGCTTCCGAATACTGGAGCAACAAAGCGGAGTATGACGTTGCTTACGAATCTCCTGGCAAGTATGCTGTTTCAAAGATGGTTGGTGGTTACGACAAGTATACTGCTTATGACGATGTGATCGGTGACTTTGATGCAAAGGACGAAAACGGCAATACCGTAAGAGAACTTAAGAAGTCGAGAACTAAGGACTATATCTTCGGACTTGACCTTGATTACGGACAGAAAGCACTTCTCTACAGAACATACTATGATAGTCAGAAAGACAAGGAAGAGTACGATTCCGTCATCAAGAAGTACCTTAACAGCCGTGACGATATTTCCTACGAAGAGATTGCTGAAATCTACAAGGCACTTGAAATCCAGTAAAGGGGGGATGGTATGAGTAAGCAAGATAGGCAAGGTGTAAGAACAGCAGCCGATATTGAACGAAAGTATGAGTTAGGTCAGATTTCAACTCAGAAGGACACTTCCTCAAGACAATCCTCACAGATAAGTCAGCTTTCACAAACACTGTCACAGTTTATGACAAGAATGAGTGGTGAACTGGAAACTTTGTACCAATCTATAGATCAGACAAACAGCGATGTTGAAGAGTTGACTCAATCCATTGGACAGGCAAACGAAGAGATTGAGAGTCTACAGGGTAAGATTTACCCTGTAGGTTCAATCTATGTCGGAGTGGACAACACAGAGCCGTCCTCTTTGTTTGGCGGAGAATGGGAGTTTTTGGCTGAAGGACATCTGCTTGTAGGCTTAGATCAGGAAAGCGAGGAAGCACTTAACGAGTTGTTACAACTTAACGATACTTGTTACTTGTGGAAACGTACAAAATAACATCATTGCAGAAGGGCACTCTTTAAGGGTGCCTTTTTGCATTCCATTTGAGGGGGGTGATGCTATGAAAACGTAGGCTAAAAACAAAACCAAAAAACAAAAGAAAGGACGAACAACATGAAGAACTTAGTGGTTTCTATTGTAGGTGCAGTTGGGGGAGCAATCTCCTTCTGCTTTGGGGGATGGACAGAATCGTTGACAACGCTTTTAATTTTTATGGCAATCGATTTCCTTACCGGTTTGATATGTGCCGGTGTGTTCCACAAGTCGAGAAAATCCGAAACTGGAGCATTGGAAAGTAAGGCAAGCTTCAAAGGGTTATGTCGCAAGGGAGTGATCATGCTTATTGTGCTTGTCGGACACCGTATAGACCTTGCAATCGGTGCTTCTTATGTCCGGGATGCGGTATGTATTGCGTTTATCGTAAACGAAACTATCAGCATCGTTGAAAATGCCGGCTTAATGGGAGTTCCGATTCCGAAGGTAGTCACAAGTGCTATTGAAATCTTAAAAAAGAAGGGTTCTGATAAGAATGAGTAAGACCGCAAATGAGATTTTGACGGTTGCCAAGTCTTGGCTTGGCAAAAACGAAGCAGACGGAAGCTTTGAGTACATTATCGACCTGTATAACTCACAGAAGGTGCTTCCTGTCAATTACAAGGTCCAGTACAATGACGAGTGGTGTGCGACATTCATCTCTGCCTTGTCTGTGTATCTTGGATACACAGACATCATCCCTACGGAGTGCGGATGTCAGAGAATGATTGAACTTCACAAGAAGCTTGGCACATGGGTAGAAAATGAAAACCGTGTGCCAAATCCTGGAGACATCATCTTCTATGATTGGAACGATAACGGAGTTGGTGATAACAAAGGATGGGCCGACCATGTTGGTATTGTCGAAAAGGTATCGAACAATACCATAACCATCATCGAGGGAAATCTTAACAGAGCAGTATCCCGGAATAAGATTGTGGTAAATTCTCGCACTATCCGAGGATATGCGGTGCCGAAGTACGACAAGGAATTGCCTTTTAAATCCGTCCAAGATGTCGCACAAGAGGTTATTGATGGAAAGTGGGGAGTTGGTGAGGACAGGAAGAAAAAACTCACTGATGCCGGTTATAGCTATGCAGAGGTACAAGGTTTGGTGAATGAGATGCTTGCACCGGCATACTATCCGAAGTACACAGGCAAGTCTATCTATGTGGACAAGGTGCTTGAAGCAATCGGAGTTCCGTCTAAGTATCGTGGTAGTTGGGCGAAAAGAAAACCTATTGCTATTGCATCCGGTATGAAGGATGATTACCGAGGAACAGCGAGTCAGAACAATGCTCTGATTTCACTTGCAAAACAGGGAAAGATAAAGAAAATAATTCTTTAATTTCCTTTGGGTTGCGTGTCAAAAACGCAATCAAATAGCAACTAACTAGCAACAAAAAGAGGAAGAAACCCTTTAAAATCAAGGGTTTCTGTCCTCTGTCCCTTAATAAATTATTAAATCATAAGAGGTTTAGAATATGAGAAATGCAGTAAAATCAAGGGTTTCATGGTACTCAGAATTGCAAAAATGTACCTTGATAGCAACAAACTAGCAACAAACTAGTAACACAAATTACGGTAAATTGTCTATCACTTCTCTTAGTTGTTCTACCGTCTTGTGAATATAAACTTTTTCATCCAAATCCTTTCCTGAATGACCTAACAAAAGATTCCGAATGACTTCCGGTGCGTTTGCATCGTCAAGCCAGGAAGCAAAAGTGTGTCTGCAATCATGGAGTGTGTACTTCGTTTCGATGCCAACATTGGAAAGAGTTTCAATAAAGGTATTGTAAAGCTTGCTGTATGACATATTCCTCTTCCCGGAAGGCAGAATGTACTCACTGTCCGAAGCTTCGTATAATTCTTTTACAAATCCTTGTATGCGAGGATGAATCGGAACCACTCTCTCTTTGCCGGCCTTTGTCTTTTTACCACCGACCATTGTCATGTTCTCCAAATCTATAGCATCCTTTTTCATCTCCGAAAATTCCCTCGCTCGCCATCCTGTGTAGAGATAGATAAGAATTACCTTAGTGAACGGAAAAGTCTCTGTATGAGCCCATAACGAGGTCACAGAGGTATCTGAGAATCTTACTCCGTGTTCATCATCGTCCGGGATGCTGATTTTGACAAATTCCGCATGGTTTTTCTGAACGATGTCCTCTCTTAGAGCAAATGCGTACATCCCCTTGAACAAGAAAACAATATTTTCGAGAGAAGCGTGTCTCATAGGGCATTCATCCAACACCTTCTGCAGATCGGCATGACGGATGTCCACAAATTTCCTGTTGTGAAGGTCCTTGCTGTTCTTAAATGCGGATTTTGCAGCGTAAGCAGAGGAAGCGGACAGTTTCTTTTTGGACTTTACGAACTTGTCCTCATAGAAAAGGTTATAAACTTCCTCAAAAGTAATATTCTTGTTCGTCAGGTCTACCGGGTTCTTGTTGTACTCTGCCAGTGCAATCATTGCATCGGTTCTTTCCTCGAAGTATCCGAGAATTTCATAGGTATAGGTGCCTTTGTCGTTGATTTTAGGGTTTACACCAACCATCCACGGTTTTCTGCGGTTCCCGGACAGCTTCTTGATGGTCCCGTAGTTGTTCGGATTCCGCATTATCTGTCTTTTTCTAGGCATAAAAATCACTTCCTTTCTCAAAATAAAGTTGACTTTAAAGAAGGGAAGCGGTATACTATATGCATCTGAATTACATATTTAGGGGCTTCCCTTATATGGTGAATTGCTCCGGTGTTGCAGCACCGGGGCATTTTTATTTGTTCGGTTTAATTGAACGGAAGGACTTCGTCATCGTCAACAGACCTATAAATGTATGTTGTTTCTTTTTCGTCCCATGCGTTTAAAATTTCATCATCGTAGAAACTGCTTGTTTCTCCGCAAACAGGGCAGTAACGTGCATTTGAAGGGATAACAAGAATGTCACAATAGTTGTTCGTACATTTGTTGACCAATCCAAGTCCGCATATATGACAGAACGATCCTTCTATTTCCGTCTCTTCGTTAGAACACCTAGGGCATTCGAGCAATTTATTGTTTTTGTTTGTAAGCATTAAAGGATATTTCATTTTATCTCCATTCCCCCGTTCTAAAGTGTTTTTTGAGCCACAGATAGGGCAAAAATCTCCGTGTTTTTGGATAACAGAAGCGGTACATACGGAGCATTTCTTTTTGTCGAAGAATGCGTGGTATATATTCATGAACCTTGAAAACAATCCAAGCCTTTTTGCACTTGCGTAATCTTTTTCAATCAGGTTTGCACGAACAGTTGCTGCATCGAGGGTTATTCCAAAGTGTTTCCGTATGTTGGTCGAGGTTTTGTTTTTAAGAAAGTAGTAAAGCGAAACAGGGACCAAAATATTTCTTGCAAAAGCATTTGCTTCACGCTCCAAAACTTCATACTGCCATCTGGGCATTTCCGGTTCATCGGTGTTTTTAGGTGTTTCTGTTATCTCGAAATCTATTAGATGGTTTAAACAAATATGCCCAAGTTCGTGTGCCAATGTAAATAAGATACGTCCGTCAGGCTGGCTTACATCATTATAAGCAATTGTATATATGCCGTCATGGTAAACTGTTCTTCCTTCTTTGCTCTTTAGAGTTCCACACACTAGATCTAATGTGCAATTAAATTCCTTCATAATGGTTGAGTATGGAACAAGTGCATACGGAGACTCATCAATAATCTTAAATAAATCAACCGGGTAACTGTCAATTCTGTAATTTTCTAAAAAACAACAAGCACTTTCAAGACAATAGTCGTAACGAGCATACGATGGTACTATCAAGAATTTTTTTCCTTTCCTTTACTAATGAGAAACTGAATCATATCGTTCACACTTGCCAACTGATCATCTGACAAGTCCATCAATCCTCTTGCTACAGAACGGACTTTTGGAGAAAGTTCTTCAGATGTGGAACAATCGTCTAATAGGTCGGATTTGTTGATATTGAAGTAATCAGCAAGTGCTTGAACTTTTCCCATTCTTGGGAGTGCAATGCCCTGGCACCATGTGTTAAAAGTTTGAGGGGACACTCCTATAGCATCTGCAATCTCTTTTTGTGTTTTTCCTGAGTGATCAATGTACCTTAATAAATTCTTTACAAAAATCTTCTTTTGTTTGTCTTCGCTCATAAGTAACACATCCTTTCTGATTATATATTACACTATAATTTGATAAAACGCAACAAAAAAACAAAAAAAATTTGATTTGGGTATTGACATCAAATTAAATTTGATTTATTATGAATGTAGAACGAAAGCAAAGGAGGTAAATCAGAGTTGAAAACACTACAGATTAGTCTTGCTGCTGCAAGAGTAAATGCCGGGAAAACACAAGAAGATGTAGCAAAAGCATTAAATGTATCCAAGAACACCGTGGTTGCATGGGAAAAAGGGACAACAGAACCAAAGATATCTCAAGCAAGAGAACTGAGTTCCTTTTACGGTATTCCGTTGGATAATATTTTTTTGCCTTGCAAATCAAATTAAATTTGATTAAGAAAGGAGTGATAGCATGAACGACTTAGTACAACTCAAAAACGATGAAGCAGTGTGCAGTAGTTTGGATGTGGCGAAGAAGTTTGGCAAGCAGCACAAAAATGTGTTGAGACAGATTGAAAACATCATAGCAGCTTCGCCGGCTCAAAATTGCGCTCGCTGTTATAGAAAAACATCCTATATGGACGAGCAGAAAAAACCAAGACCAATGTATCTGATGAACCGTGATGGTTTTTCGTTTCTTGTAATGGGATTCACCGGTAAAGTGGCCAATGAATGGAAGTGGAAGTACATAGAAGCTTTCAACAAGATGGAATCCATCATCAGAGAGAAGTCAACTCAGATGTGGATATCTGCAAGGGAGACCGGCAAACTCACACGGAAGTCTGAAACAGATGTAATTAAAGAGTTGGTGGAATACGCAAAAGCACAAGGCAGCACCCACCCGGACAAACTCTACATGGTTTATTCCAATCTTGCAAATAAGATGGCCGGTGTGCAGAGCAGAGACGAAGCAACGGTGCAGCAACTTGGACGGTTGGATATGGCAGAGCAGATTATCCTGTGCATGATTCGTGAAGGCATGGCTGTAGGACTTGGTTACAAGGAGATTTATCAGAACTGCAAGGAGCGATTAGCCTTGGTGAAGGAACTTGCCTATTTGGGTGTGGCATGACAGAAAGGAGTGAATATTATGGCATTCGCTACAAAGAATATCACCATAGAGGAAGCTTGTTACTTCTTAGGAATCCAAAAGGAACGATTCCAAAACCTTGTACGCAGAGGTGACTTTTCTGACATAGCAGAAGCGGTAGATGCGATACACGGAAGCAGAAATAAGAAGTATTACATCAAGGCCGGTGCATTTTTAGAGAAATACGCATTGACATGGGATGACATTGAAGCACTCAGAGCAGAGATGTCCGCATAGCAAGGGGGAACAAAAGATGAAGAGATGGAGATCGGTAACTAACGTGGTTTTGTTTTTGGTGGGTTTCACCGGGGTAATCATCTGTGCGTGTGAACCGGTGACAACGGAGCAGTACATGAATAATGCTGTTATTGGCATTGCGATGCTTGGCATATCTGCTCTGATTGGAAGCGTTGTGAACAAGGAGAGAGAGAATGAGTTTAGCTGATAACTATAGTTTATGGTCGTCCCACGATGCCGAGATGGAAGCAAGCCTTAAGCGGTTACCGGTGTGTTCCCGTTGCAAAGAGCATATCCAGGATGACACTTGCTACAAGGTTGATGACGAGGTTTACTGCGAAGGCTGTATGCGAAAGAAGTTTGAGGTTTGGACGGAAGATTTGATGGACTAACGAAAGGAGAAAACATGGGTAAACCAACACAGACAGGAGAAGTGCTTCGGCATCTTATCGAGCATGGAAGCATCACAACCTACGAAGCGTATCAGAAGTACGGATGCACAAGACTTCCGTCAAGAATTTTTGATTATCGGCAGAGGGGTTACGAAATCGAATCAAGAAACAAGAAGGTAAAGACTCGTTATGGGAAAGTAACGACAGTGGCAGAGTACGTTTTAAAGGCACAGCCTGAATAAGAGAGGAGCGCTTCATGTTTAATTGTCCAAATAGCGTAAATCGACTAATGCACAAACACTGTTATTACGAACACAGAGAACAAATGGAGAAAAGGAGAAAGATTATGTGGAGATTAACAATTTATCAGAAGAAGGTAACCACCTACACGGATAACGGAGAAGAGAAGTCTTATGACACCGAGGATAGCGTTGTGTATGAGTCCGAGCATTTTAGTAGACTCAGCGACATTATTGAAGCAATGGATGGTGTTTATCAGGCGAATGAAACGAGATACGAAATCAGAAAGGTGGTGGACTAAATGAGCGATGTGTTTAAGAAACTGAATGCTATCAACGTAAACGAGAACACCGAGAAGAAGAACGGCCTGACCTACCTTTCTTGGGCATGGGCATGGACGGAGTTGAAGAAGGTATACCCGGATGCCACATATCAGATCAGACAGTTTGACGGAAAACCGTACCTGTATGACGAGAACTTGGGTTACATGGTAATGACAGAGATGACGGTTGATGGTATCACGCATGAGATGTGGCTGCCGGTTATGGACGGAGCAAACAAGGCCATGAAGGACCATGAGTACACTGTTGCAACCAAATACAAAGAGATTACGGTCAACGCAGCTACCATGTTCGACATTAACACCGCAATTATGCGTTGTCTTACGAAGAATATTTCCATGTTCGGTCTTGGCTTATACATCTATGCCGGGGAAGATTTGCCACAGGCAGAAGAAGAACAAAAGAAGGCTGAAGCGGAGCAGAAGAAGATTGAGAATCAGGTTATACCAAAGGCAAAGGTTACGGTTCTCTTGGGAATGTGTGAGAAGGACAAGGTTCCTGTAGAGAAAATCACAGAACTGTACAAGGTAAAGTCGATTGAGGAATTAACAGAGTTGAAGTTCCGAAACATCACCGACAACTGGAACAAGATAAAGGAGATGTGATTGGGTGGAATTCACAGGAAAATACCTGAATGTCACGAAAAACTGGGAGACAAATGAATATCAGATTACCTTTACTGTCAACGAACCATCTGCCGTGAACGGAATAAGCGAGATTAAGGAATGTGACAAGTTATCTATCAAAGCTACGAAGTTCAGGCAGAAAAGGTCACTGGATGCCAATGCCTATGCGTGGGTTCTAATGACTAAGATAGCTGAAAAGATTGGAAGCAGCAAGGACGAGGTCTACGAAGATTTGTTGCAAAAACACGGTCCTCTCTACCAAGACGAGGACGGATACATTGTAATCACGGTTCGTGACGATGTTGACATGTCAAAGGTTGATGGACACTGGAGATTCTACAAAGGAAACGGAAAGTTTAGTTCTTATTTCAAGATAAAAGGTTCGAGTGAGTATGACACTGCCGAAATGTCAAGGTTTATTGACGAGGTGATATTTGAAGCAAAAGAACAAAACATTGAGACGTTACCACCTGACGAGGTGGAACGGATGAAATCGTTATGGCAAAACAACTGATAAAAAATTAAAAATCGAAAGGAAAAGAGGTTGTCCGGACACAAAACTATAGTTTCCTTCGGTTGAAGAAATGAGAATTTTAGTAGCTTGCGAAGAAAGTCAAGCAGTAACAAAAGAATTGAGAGTATTAGGACACGAAGCGTATTCGTGCGACATTATCGATTGCAGTGGCAACCATCCTGAGTGGCATATAAAGCAAGATGTTCTTCCGTTGTTGGACGGAGATTGCAGTTTCTTTACTTGTGATGGTGCTGCCCACACTGTTAACGGTGGATGGGACATGATTATAGCATTCCCACCATGTACATATCTGACCAATGCGGGGGCAAGGCATTTGTACAAGGGTGGTGTCCTGAATCAAGAAAGATACGAAAAAGGGTTGGAAGCAAAGGAGTTTTTTATGAAGTTTTGGAATGCACCTTGCGAAAAAATAGCAATAGAAAATCCGACTCCAAGCAGAGTTTTTGGACTTCCTGAAAAGACACAGGTGATTCACCCTTGGCAATTTGGACATCCGTTTACAAAACGAACACAACTTTGGATAAAAGGACTTCCTTTGTTAAAAGAAACAAATGTTGTTGAACCGGAGAGAACGTGGTGCCCGAGTGGTTCTTATTCAAAAAAACATGGAGAAAAACACAGAGGGATGTTCACAACGGACAGAGCAAGAAATAGATCAAAAACATTTGAGGGTATTGCAAAGGCTATGGCAGAACAATGGGGTGGTAAGAATGGCAAAGAGACTACATAGTGTATTTACCGATGACATGGAGCATTGCATCGAGACAGGCACACCACAGTGCCACAGGCATCACGTTTTCGGTGCAAGTAACAGAAACAAGAGCGAGAAATACGGTTTTGTGATACCGATTGCTTACTATTTGCATGAGTTCCAACCAGGAAGCATACACGCAAATCCAAATCAGGGATTGGACTTGAAATGGAAGCAGAAATCACAAGAGTATTTTGAAGAACATTACGGATCGAGAGAGGACTTCGTAAGGGAGTTTGGTCGGTCTTACCTGTAAAAGAGTTATCTATAACAGCTTGCTACATTACCGTCTACAAGCTGCTTGGATATAAATGCACCTCGTTTTGCATATCACATCCGGTGCATTTGGTTCTACAGACTTATTCAAGTCCCCTTAGACCGTCAATCTAAGGGGAGAAAGGAGAAAGACATGAATACAGAAGTAATGTTTAGCAGTAAGACCGACCAATGGTCTACTCCACAGGACTTCTTCGACAAGCTAAATGCGGAGTTTTGCTTCACACTTGATCCTTGTGCTGACGAATTTAATCATAAGTGCGAAAAGTATTACACCAAAGAGGATGATGGTCTTTCTAAAACATGGTTTTATGAAACTGTTTTTTGCAATCCTCCGTATGGCAAAGAGATAGGAGAATGGGTAAAAAAATGTTATTACTCTGCCAAGATAGACCATTGCGTTTGCGTAATGCTTATCCCGGCAAGAACAGATACAAAGTGGTTTCATAACTACATATACCAAAAGCCAAATGTGGAAATTAGATTCATTAGGGGAAGGTTGAAGTTCGGTGATTCTAAAAACTCCGCACCGTTTCCAAGTATGGTTGTTGTTTTTAAAGGTTCTATTGGATGAGCATTCACTACGACATATGACGGCAAAGAAAGGAGAAAGATGAGTTACGAAAAATTGAAGCAAGCAAAAGCAATAGAAGCGAAAAACAAAAAGCTTCTCTGTGTTTTAAATCCGCAGTTGAACGAGCGAAGCGGTATATATTTTCTGACGAGGGTGGACGAGAACGGCATCAAATACGCTTATATCGGACAGGCAAAGCACGTTTTAACGAGACTTGCTAGGCATCTTTCCGGTTATCAGCATATTGACATCTCTTTGAAGAAGCATGGTTTGAAGTCCGAGAGTAATGCTTACGGATGGAGTGTCGGCTTTTTGGAGTTCCCAATCTGCGACCTTGACGAGAAGGAGCAGTATTACATAAAGCAATACGCTTCCAAAGGCTATCAGCTTCGAAATAAGACAGCCGGTGGGCAAGGGGAAGGGAAAGTACAGATTAACGAGTACAAGCCTTCTAAGGGGTACAGAGACGGTCTGAAGCAAGGCAGAAAGAATCTCGCAAAGGAACTTTCGCACATCATCAACAAGCATTTGGTGGTTAGCCTTAAACCTGAGAAGCAGAACAACAGTGTTTCGGCAAAGGCTTTTGAGAAGTTTAATGAATTGTTGAGGGAAGGCGAAGCATGATTGAAACATGGAGAAACATTCCGGGATATGACGGAGTTTATCAAGCTGACCGAGAAGGGAATATAAGAAGAGTGTTTGCTTCTGGTAAAGGAAGGCTACTTATGCCACACCACAAGAAGATGTCTGGTAGTCAAAGACTTATCGTACATCTAACACACAATGGAAAATCAAAGGAAGAGGTTGTAATGAGTCTTGTGGCAAGAACGTTTTTGGGGCCTTGTCCGAATGGATGTGTTCCGTACCATATAAACGGCATCCAGAGTGACAACTATGTAAACAATATAGCCTACATTGACAGAAGGAAACTTGGGAAGATGACAGGTGGGAAGTCGAGAAGGAAACCTGTGGCAAAAATAGACCAAAACGGAGAAATTGTGGATGTTTATACTTCCGCAAGAGAAGCTGCAAAGAGAAACTATATGGGATATCAAACGGTAATGGACCGATGCAACGGAAAAACAAGTAAGGTTGCACCGGACGGATATTTTTATAAATGGGATAGCTAAGAAAGGGGTATAGCGATGTTTATTTTTCAAAAGAGAAGATGCACACACGAAAATCTTTTGTGGGTTAGACGAAAGAAGAAGCTTATCCGTAAGTGCGTGAGATGCGGTCAGAGGATAAGGTATGGAAGGGGTGTGCCGTACAGTGAATAAAGCGTGTGAATATTGTGGAAATCCGTTTTGGGTAGACGAGTTCGATAAAAACGAAGTACGGAGACTATATTGTAGTGACTTTTGCCGATCAGAAGCGTGGAGAGAAAAAGCAAAGGAACGTATTCGTGTCGGAAAGCGTACCTACAATGTCGGGTGCGAGATATGCGGAAAGATATTCTTGACGAACCGATCCACTAACAAAACGTGTAGTCCTGAATGTCACCATCAGAGGGAATTGCGTCTAAAGCGAGAGCAAAGTCGCAAGAGAAGAGAAGATATCAAGAATGGAATCATAAAAAGACCTGAGAAGCAGAAGAAGGTCGAGACTCTTACCGAGGTACAACGTAAGGCACAGGCTGCCGGGATGACCTACGGAAAGTACATGGAGCAACAGTTTTTAAAGCAGTTACAGGAAGAGAGGGAACGGAATGGCAGAACGAAGGATGTTCACAAAGAAAGTGACAGATGATGATAACTTTATGGCACTGTCATCGTCAGCACAGGCATTATACCTTCACCTGTCCATGAGTGCGGATGACGATGGATTCAGTAATCAGGTATCAATATCCATGTTCAAGGCCCATGCAAGCGTACAAGATTTGCAAGCACTTTTGGAAAAAAGATATATTTATCAGTTTGATAACGGAGTCATTGTCATAAAACACTGGCGAATGGCAAACGCACTGAGAAAGGACAGATATACACCGACAGCATTTCAGGAAGAATTGTCTCGTTTAGATGTCAAAGACAACGGTTCTTATACTTGGTTGCCAAATGGTTGCCAAATGGTTGCCGAACGGTTGCCACAGGATAGTATAGGTAAGGAGAGTATAGGTAAAGAGAGTATAGATATACCGGATTCTGACGAACCGGACACATCTGTATTGAAGAAGAAGCCTGTTAAACATAAATACGGAGAATACAATCATGTATTACTTACCGATGCGGAATACGAAAAGCTTTGCAAGGACTACGGAGAGGATACCGCTAAACGCTGTATAACGTACCTAGACGAGTCTATAGAGATGAAGGGGTACAAATATAAGTCCCACAATCTTGCAATCCGTAAATGGGTAATAGAAGCGGTACAGAAGCAA
>JAEIGA010002466.1_pt1 | contig 29516 bp, 43 predicted proteins | sample 9270691 | NCBI WGS metagenome assembly JAEIGA01 (sample SAMN17057246, study PRJNA624740) | gut metagenome | biome: biome; isolation source: fecal sample | host: Bos grunniens | place: China: Xizang | collected 2019
GCGGCCGAGGGTTGGTTAGTTATATCCACTGAGTATTAGAACCTCAAAAGTGAAATGACTTTTGAGTGTCCTAAAGGGCATAGAGTATTCTTGCCTTGGGAAAAGCTTCGTGGTAAATATGAGTGTCCCTTGTGTAAAGCCAAGATAACAACTGAAAATGATAATACTGTTCTACCCAAAGCCAAAGGGGTTAAAAGAACCCTCGCTTTGGATTAGGCAAGTTATGTAACTGGCTATTCCATTTATGATGGAACGAAGCTGGTAAAATACGGAACTTTCACAACCACCGGGGCAAATGAAATCGAAAGATTTACGATGATGCGTGCTTGGTTGCTCTCGATGCTAACGAGTTGGAAACCAGACTATGTTGGTATTGAGGGAATACAATTCCAAGAAGAAGGTGGCGGCCAGCGTATGGGAGTTACGGTATTCCAAACGCTCGCCCGACTACAAGGCATCTTGATGATGACTTGCTACGAGCAAGGAATTCCGTATGAGATATGTGCCACAAACACTTGGCGTCATACCTGTGGCGTCAAAGGAAAGTCTCGAACCGACAAAAAGCGTTCAATGCAACTATTGGTAGAGAAGTGGCACGGTGTTCAAGTTTCCGAAGATGAAGCCGATGCAATCGGCATTGGTTATCATTTAGTAAACTTTATACAAAAGAACACAGAGGTAAGTAATTGGGAAACATAACAAAAGGGGAGGCTGAACCTCCCCAGATGTTATTTGGTAAGCTTGGGTTTATCGTGTTTGTCCTCTTCCATCATATGTTCGAGTTTTCTTTTCATAGCGTGGCACCAATCCATCATATGGTCGTATACCACTTCATCCATACATACTTCACCTTTTCCGTGAGTGCTTTCGCACATCTTTTGAAAGTGTTCATAGGTTTCGGGGAAACTTTCATCCAATCTCTCTTTCGCGGACTCCATTAGGAATTTTGCTACTTCAGGATGAGTATCCCACAATTGTTCGGCCCAATCAATCCACATTCCTGCGTCTTTGAGGTCGTCCATCATTTTCTTATAAAGAGCTTTGTATACTAGCATAATTATCTCCTTAGCAAAGTTTGGTAATATTTATGTTAGCGACGGTTTCTGTAAGGTCAATTCCGGTCGCAACAATAGTGAGTGTAGCGGTATTGTCTATTGAGGGACAAGATGGAAGTACTCTAACAATGGTGCTGAACGATATAGATTTGGTATCGCCGGCAGTTGTTATAGTTTCTGAACCGGTAGCACCGGGAATGAGTACGCCTCCATTTCGCAGTTCCACAGTAGCGACGCCCGCGTCAGTGGTTGTGAAGGTAGTATTGAAAGTTACATAATAATATCCAGGCTTGTTGAGAGTGAAAGAGGTAGTGCCTGCGGCATGACCAACCGTACAGCCGGTAACTATACGGTTGGTGTCAAACACGTAAGCAGCACCACTTTCAACAGTTTGAGTTGTTGAGTTGTAGCTACTAATCATTTTCGTGTCTCCTTAGGTGCGAGTGTGCACTCTGTTTAGCTCATCAAACGCCACCGCAGAAAGACTGGGTAGTGTAGGGAGAGCAGGTGATATAAGCGGGTTTAGCACAAGGACGAAGCTCACTGATAAGAGCAGCGTTCTGTGCCTGTTGACTCAACTGGAAGTCGCGAATTAGTACTTCGCGGTCTCTGTCAGCGAGCTTGTCACGAAGAGCCTGCATAGTATTAGAGTTAATGAGTGCTCTGGTAGCCTCACCCTCTGCGTGAATCACACCAGCAACATCGCAGAAGCCCTTAGTCATGTCAAAGCGAAGAGCATCAATGTTGCGGTTGGTTGTGCAGCAGCAATCCTTCATGTTGTAGCCGAGTTCGGTAATACCGTGTTGAGTTGCGTAGAAACCATCCTTAAGACCATTGTTGAGGGCGTAGAAGCCATCACACAAACCGTTGGTAATGCCACGGAGTTGGCCGTTAACATCTTGGTTGTTGAAGCCCTCGAACAAATCAGAGCGAGTTATAGCACCCTGAACTGCGGGGTCGCCTCCACCATTACCAAAGATACCGCCGCGGCCGAGCACTGCGAGCCATACAAGGTAGATAAAGGGGTTGTTCCACATAGCGTTGTTTTCGTTGCCGTTCAAAGCGGCGATGTCAGAAAGAGAATATTCGTGTCCCATATTTGGACCTCCTTTGTTTATAAAATATTTTTAGATAATGCCGTTAGTCCTTACCGCGAATAGGGATTTGATGGTGTTATCTTTTTTTATAGTGATTTGATGAACTGGATACCGCGTTGGATATCTTGTTCGGAAATGCCCTACTGACGAGCCATTTGTGCGAAGTTGTAAAGGGCTTGGTCATTGAGGGTGATTGCAAATTGACGGAATTGTTCTGGGTTGATTTGTGGCTACGTTGATTGCGGCCTGCCGTAATTTTGTGGCATCATACCAAAGGGATTAAAGTAGTCCATTAAATTTACCTCCGTTTTCTGTTAATGATTTGATTGCTTGCTCCAGTTTCTCTAGACGGACGCTCATGTCTTCCTGGGGTGGACTGGCCGCTGCGTTCGTATTTGTGTTCGTAGGTGTGTCTTCTTTAGTGTAGGGTAACACTCTATAGGCCATTATGACTGGGTTGCCGTTTTGAAACGACTTGATATACATCAGTTGCTCGTTGAAACATATCGCAACGGACAACCCAGTGCTTCCAATGGGCACATTACCGATTTCGGTTGGAGTATTTATGGCGTAAACGCTTCCCTGAGGCTACGGGAACATCTACTGGATTTGTTGAGTTTGTTGGTAAGCCGTATATTGCGGCTGATTGAAACTTGGGTAACTATTCATTTTTTATTCCTCCTTTGTTCCTTACACTTATAAGTAGGGATAACTGTTAGTGAGTTTTGCGTCAAAAACCGTGGACTTAAAAGTCTGGTTAGGTGCATAGAACAGTTCAAAGCGTTTTGTATAAAATGTACAAATTCACGACAAACGCACCCTTTAGGTATAAAAAAGGACCGACGTATTTCTACGTCGGTCTTTTCTTTATTTGTTAGTCCTTTAAGAAAGGGGTGATTAGGTTGAAGCTCTCCATTGTGAGTTCAACATTTCCAAATTCTTCGATATCAAAGGTGATATCGGGAAGTTCAACTTCGAGTAGTAGGAGTTCGTTTACACGTTCTGCAAATTCTCGCTTTTTACCATCAAGAATTTTTACTCCTATATTATCATTAGTTGGAATATAATTCCCATCTTCACTGCGGTCGGCACAATCTTTAAGTATGAGATTGAGTTGTTCGCTATAAAACTTATTTTGCTCATCTATTGCAATTGCGAGTTTATTGAATTTATATGCGGTTTTGACTGGGATTTTGGTTGCTTTAACTTCGTTGTAGAATTTAGAGAAGTGGATTAGTTTGGATAGGGTTATTGTCATTGGTTTTACCTCGTGAATTCATTTTCTATTTATATTATAGCAGAAATTTGAGAATTTGTCAAATTATCATCAAGCCGGAGGATAGGCTAGATTTTGTCCAGCATCCAAAAGTGTTTTAATAACTTTCCAATCATAAGTTGTTGCTACCGTGTTGTTGCCCTCTTTTTCGTATACTAAAGTGAAACCTGAAAAACCTATGTGAAGTACTCCTTGGGACCCTGAAACTCCACCCGAAAGTTTTTCTCCATTTGCTATAACACTTAGACCCGGGCGTGCAAAATTTGCTTTGAGTAAGGTATCCATTACTTGACTTCCGATTGCGGCGTAAGAGCTATAGAATGTTTCTGTCTCTATTGTCGATCCTATAATTCTTGTGCTACCAGGGCCATCGGTTGTGACAGAACTAACCCCAATGCCTTCTCCATCTATTTCTAGGCTTCCAATGGAGCCAGTTATGGCCGTTATTTTACCTTCTACTTCAAGTCCATCATGAGTAACCGTAAGCACCGGTGTGGCAGAACCGCCAATAACTTTGCATACTTGAAACGTACTTTCATTTAGTATCCATTTGGTTCCATCATACTTACCTTGAGCTGTCGCGGTGATACTAGACTGTCCTAGATCAATAGAGGAACTTAGAACGTAATTACCACGAGATTGTGGTCTTTCTTTTTGAGGGTTGTATTTAAGATCAACTACATAACCTTCATTACTGTAATAGAAACGATAGCCATCTTTATAAACCTGCCATTTTTCCTAACCCAAGTCGTAACTAGTTTTTATTGTATATTTTACTCCTCCTCGTAAATAAATAACCGGGAGACTTTCTGGAGTACACTAATCTACACTGATTGGGCCTTCATTATCAGATACGTAACTAAAAGTATCTTGTTGAATTTTGTGTTCGCCATTGGTACCACCCCAGCCACTTCCAAGAGCTTCTACAAGAAAAGTGGCGGAAATTAATCCATCACCATGACCACTCCAGCCAGATTTAGGGTAATTACCAAATACATTGATGTGTATTTTAGAAAACTCCTTTGTGCTAAGACCAACTCTTGCGATAACTGGATACCAGGTATTGCCATCATAGCCAGTCATATCTATTTCGCTCGTAGACTTCCATGTTCCAGCATTATTAATACTATCCTCTAATGATTGAGAATCACCAAAACATACCTTACCATCAATAATACTTAAATCTCCAATTTTTCCACGATCGGCATAAAGAGCACCGTCTTTTGTAACTCCAAAACTGGTTCCTATTCCCAAACTCCAATCATTGCCCGACCTTTTAGCTATAGTGGCTTGAGGAGAATCACCATCAGCATATAAACAAAAAGATTGTGATGAACCTAATGAATGTTCTGCAGTAATAAGACTATTTTCCGTTATTTCCCATCCACCAATAAAACCTTTATTAGCAGTAATTAATCCCTCTATAAATACATCTCCGTCATTGGTTATTACAAAAGTATTATTGTTTTTACTGTCTACTACTCGCATAATCGCATAGGTGGTTCCTTCTTTTGTCTCAAAAAACTGCTTACCAATTCGTGCTACTACCCCTTCGTTACCAGTAACCTTCAAGCCTTCCCAGGTAAGAGCAAAAGTGGAAAGATTATCTATTTCCTCAATAGAAGATGGTTTCCAATTGCGGCCATCAACAGCCTCCTTTCCTCCTTCCTAATCAATACCATATATACCATGTTTATCAAAACGAACAAATTTATAAGGATTGGTCTAACCACTAATATCTCCATTGTTCCAATCCACATCATATGCGGTTAGTCCAAAAGCATCCCATCTAAATACGGGTTCTGCCACATTCATAATGGAAATATTACCAGCATTTAAAGTACCAGTAGTAACCAAAGATGCACTAATACCCTAAGGAGTAAGTCCAGTTTTCCACTTTCTTTCACCGGTTTCTGGGTCGGCAATGCTCATAAGTATTGCTCCACCAATGAGTCGCATCTCATCTTTAGTTGCGGCATCTGTAAGTGTAATACCACTAGAATCCATGATTACTGAAGTTTGTCCAGCAACTGCGAGTTTTCCCGCCATTCCCTCCAAAGCGTCTGTCACAAACTTACCTCTAATCTTCATATCAGCTTCAGCAAGTGCAACAGCCTTTTCGTATGAGCCGGTACTATATTGAGTTTGTTGTACCGTAGCGGTAATTTTTTGAAACAAATCCTAAAATTGATTTTTAAAGTTCTGAACTTTTACCGTACTTTTTGAAGGTTCATCTAAATAGTCGTTTTGTTCTGTGATAACCACTTCAAACTTATCTTCTGTTCCAAAGAACTCTGGGTCTTCTACATAAGTTTTATCACCAAGATGGAATTTAAAATGTTCATATCCAGGTAAACTGCTTACTGAGATTACATTGATTGAGTACGCCACTTGAGGAAAACAAGAATTATATAATACAGATAAAGCATCATTATAATATTTATCATCATCTACATATTCTTCGCTTATCCAAGTGCCCTCTTGTATAAATCGTGAATATATAGAATAAAAAGCTTTGTTGAGAGCGGCTTTTTGTTCCATAAGATTTTTTCGCTCTGTCTGTAAGGAGTCCACTTGGTCTTGCTTCTTTTTAACGGAAGAAATTAACCCAGCGGTCTCTTTGGTTCCTAAGGCTTTAATCGCAGAGCTCAATTGCTTCTAATATTCCACATATTCAGACAAAAGTTTGGATAAGGTACTACCAGAAGTATCAACTAAAGCAAAAGAATGGTCAACACTACCATTAAGTGTCTTTCCAGCAATAGGACAGGCCAATTTTATTGTTTCTGGGGTTGTAGTAGCTCCAGTACTTCTGGTTTTGGTAAAACGAACCTAAAAATAAAAGGTACGAGCCTTGTCTGTGGTTGCAAGAGTTTTCTTTTTTAGGGTGATGTTAGTAATTTCGCAAGACACCGCGGTAGTACTACAACGATTTGGTTGAATAAACAAGTAAGGTTGGTCATCTTTTGAGTTGACAAAATAGGTTCCTTCCACTACAACTTTAATACTCTATCCAACTTGCTTTTGTATAGAGGCGGCAGAGGCAGAGGTATAGGTCTGTCCACCATCAACGGATATACGCTACTCCTTAAAAGACATACCGTGAGAACCAACTGACACCAACATACCACTAGTAACCTTTAACGTATAAGATAACTGATATCCGAAGTTAGCGTCATATCCTGTGTTTGGAGCTAACTTTACACCACAATAAGTATCCGAACCGCAATCCAACTTAACTCCACCTGAAATATCAGTAACGGTTACTGTTCCATAAGGTACAATTTTTTCTTTTGGCGAATCGGTTTTAGCTCCTCCGCTTTTTGGGATTACACAAGTATTCTTAAAATCATTCTGTATAGTAACATCAAAGGTCCATTCTGTGCTATTTTTCCCACCCTTTTGTATAGCTTTTATACTAGCCTCATCGGCGGTCTTCCACGAAGGGTTTAATGTTTCGAGATCGCCCCAAGGATTTTTTTCGGGATTGGCTAGATCAATAGATATAAAAGGATTAGTGTCCAATTCGTTTGGATACAAACCAGTTAAAGCGTAAAAGCTTTCTCGAGTCTCTTCTACACTCTATTCAGCAGCCGATTTTAATCCTTCTTGGACTGTTTTGTCGGCCTCTAACTATACCAACTCTTTTGTTAAACCAATTATTCTATTACCATTGTCCTCAAGTTGTGAGTTGATTTTCTTTAAACGATTAAAGAAATTTTGGACATTTGTACTTGTACTAGATGGGTCTATATCTTTTCCACTTTCCAATTCTTCTGTATATGGATTTTTTGAATAATACAACTGGGCAACATAATCAGAACTATTAAGCATGCCGGTGTTGTGAAAATATCTAAAATCATATACATTGTTTTCTCCAGTTGGGTTGCTACCAGCACGAGCTATTGTGCAAAAACCATCTTTACCAAGTTCGTTACTATTTTGTTTTACAATAAGTTTAGTAACTATTTTTTTGGATTCAAAGGTGCGTTGAATATCTTTTAAATTTATACCATATCTAAAGGCAGCATAATTATCGCTACCCAAATATTTATTAAAACGAATTTTTTTACTCGTAATACGTCCTGGATTGTTTTCGTCGGTTCGATAGGCAATAATTTCCAACCAAGCCTCAAACGTCTCCGAAATAGACTGTAAAATATTGAAATAATTACTTTCTTTTACAGAAATCGTACGGGTTTTTTGAGCCCTGTCATTGTATACCGGTATATTTTTAGAATAATCCAATTCTTCAAATTTTATATTTTCTATCGTTAATTCTTCTTTTTCTGTGGCTTGCTTTACAGCTTTTTTCTTCACAAAGCTGTATACATTAGTTACCACACCTTCAATGTCATAATCCCCCGGTGTTAAAATTGTTTCTTTTCCGTCTATTTCTTTAGTAATCTTTTTATATAGTTTAATATCCTCTATATAAAACTGTTTTACTGCTGAAGTAAATTTATCAGTAGGCTTAATTACCAATTTAATTTCTTTGGCTTCAAACTATTTTTGTGTCAAATCTGAAGCTAAATCCGATGGTCTGGTGATGGTTAAAATATTGTGTTTAGTCGAAGTAAAGTTTACTGTTCCCCAACAAGCCCCTATAGAATGTCCACCCGAAGAAGAATTGTATTTTATTTCATACAAGCCAACTTCAAAATATTTTTTATAATCAAAGCCAGTCCAAGCTGTACCCGACGGGCCTCTAACAACTATATCAAAAACCCATTCGTCTCCTGGTAGGATATTTTTTATTTTCTGTCTATTATCATAAAAACCGGAATTTATTACAAAACACTAATCCTATGCATTAGAAAAACTTTTCTCTGGAAATTCTACACTAAGATAAGGTGTAAATTCAGCATTTTCAAATCTACCATTTTTAAGTGCATCTTCAGCACTTTCAAAAATCGTTCCGTTTCCAGGATTAACAAAATGACCATATGTGCTTTTAACCTTTGCTCCATAGTCATTTTTAGCATTGGGTGTAAAACCTTTATAAGTACCCATCCAACCAGTACTACCCTTAAATTCGGAATTGGTAATTACATTCTCCATAAATACGGGACTGCTATATTCTGTATTTAAATATCCCAAATATTCAGCTGGTTTTCCTTCTTCTAGCTCGCCTGGACGAGTGTAAAGTTGACAATAGGTTTCTAACAAAGGAACATAAAGTGTTTTTTGTGAAAATCCAAAACGATTGCCCCTAAACCAGTTGCTCACTGTTGTATCAGCAACATCTTGTAAGCCGCTAATATTACGAATTATAACCTGCATTCCTGGAGGAAGAAAATAATCTCCAGAAGCCTAATAGGCTGCCTATAAAGGTATGTCTATATAATACTAACAATCCTAAACTTGTATAACCCTGTTTTCATTAACCGGAATCAAATCCTTTTGGTAATCTCCATACGATTTTTTATCTAAATAAATAAATTGAAAACGATGAGGTTTGTTTTTACAACTAGAATAAAATCCCAAAATGGTACTAGATTTTTTTAGTGTGGTTAGAACTGGATCACCATCCATATCGCCCCTAGTTTCCATTATGCGATAAGCAGTAACATCCTAAGTTAGATTGATATATACCAAAGCTTCCTCTGTCTTTTCGGTAAACAAATCAGATTCAACATCCCAATCTGTATCCTTTAACACCTCTGTAGCCAACTCCTCGACACTGCCTAAATTGTTCATTAATTCTGCATCAAGGGCAACTTCAAAACCGTTCTTGGCTAATTCTTGTACCAAAGCATCCTCTAATTGATAGGTATTTAAATGTGTAGAAGAATTTTCAACAATGTTCTTTATGACAAAATCGTACCATTTATCCTCGTAATAGAGTTTTACCTTTCTTTCATTTGCCAAGAAGTCGCAAAATGGGTTGTTTATTTTTTCTCCAGAAATAACATCAACAAATTGTTTATACATTTTAAAAGTAAACTTCTTTTCACCATTGGCTTTTCTGGTTAGTTGCGGCTATATTGCCTTACCTTGATAAGACATATCATCCGCTCCAATCACACACACCTTTTCTTCAATGAATTCTCCATTTACAAGAATATCATTCCAGACCGAAATTTCATATTTAGAAATTATATTGCTCATTTTTCCTCCTTTTATATTCGCCGCCGAGTGTTAGTCGGCGGCGTATTTTTTTCCTTACTTTTAAGTGATTTTTTTATCAATTAACTATACAATTATCGCTTCAAAGAAACACTATTTACATTTCTGTAACTAGCATCTTCATACAACATAGAACGAATCTTATCGGCCAATTGCTCCACATCGTAATCATCTCCGATGTTTTCAACATTGATATCAATATCGATTGTATTAACAGTATTTTGTTTGTTCTGTGAATTGTTTGTAGTGTGATTGGTTCCGTCCAAGATTTCGGCTAAAATATCCTTAAGTTGAATAAAGTTTTGAGTGTCACGAGCATTTAATACCATCTCGGGGTGAGCCTTAGTACCATCAAGCCAAGCCGGACCGGTAAAGTCTGCTAAACCACCATCTTTATAAGCATTTATCTTAGTCTTAAATTTATCTCTTAAATTTTTGGCATTTTCAGCACGCTTTTTCTATTGATCACTTGACAAAACTACTCCTTGCCACGTACCACCCCATCTAGCAAAAAGTTTATCATCATACATTACAATAGTACCTCCTTCGACCGCACCAAAGCGTTCGTCGAGAGCTTTGGCTGTGTCTCCAGTTTTTGCCCAATGCTAACCAAAACTAAAACAAATGTCATATTTCGTACCATCATATTGGATAGTACCTTTTTTCCAACCACTATCTTTTCCTTCCCAAGCTATAAAGCCATCACTAGATAATGTACCAACTAAACCAGCAGTAACTTCTCCTTTGTCATTGGAATATTTGTATGCTTTGGAGTTGGTAGCCATTTCATTTTTAACCACACTGTTAAAATCTGCCGAGCTACCTCCGGCGGCGACGTAGGCAGCCTTCGCTGTTTCATATCCGGCTGTATCACCAGACGATATTGCTTTAGCACCGGCCTATACCTAAGCTATTTTATTTTGCTAAGCTGAGTTTTCAGCTTCCATTCTTTCGGATTCTTGCTTAGCTCTTTGTTCTTCTGCTTTTAACCATGTCTCAATAGCAGAAGCAACTTTTTGTATTTCTGTCTATCCATCTGCTGTTGCTCCTTCACTATTAATACTGTTAAGACTATCAGCAGTGTCAGTGGCCTTTGCAATAAATTCTCCGTTAAAAATCTCCTACTGGTTAGCTGTTACCATTCCGCCATTTATTTGTTCAGCCTATGATAAAATACTGTATATTTCGGTTTTTAGGGGATCCATTCCTTCGTTTATCTATGCCAGACTATTTAGTACCGCTTTTTCAGCCTCTCTTGCCATAGTTCCGTTTTCTATATCGTTATCCAATGTCGCCTACATCATTTCTATCTAACGTTCTCTCTGCTCTGCGGCTGCGGCATTAGCATCTGTTAGATTCTATAAACCCTAATCAATCACACTGTCCTATAGATTTTGTTGTTCGTCTTGTATTTGCTGTTGCAATCCTAAAGCAGCTAACTAACTAGATCCACTGGAATCGCCCATTAAATACATAAGTTGAGATTGCTTAGAAGCCAAAGATTTTTTCTAATCTTCTAACTCCCTTGCCGCACGATCGGCATTAATTTGGTCTTGAATTTTACTAACCATATTATCACCAGCGGTTTTAACACTCTCATTAATTTCTGAGAGCTTATCTATCTCATGTTGACGAATGGCAATTTGAGCTTCCATTACTTGATTAGTCAAATCGTTAATTTTGCCTATTTTTGCTAATGCATCCTGGTTCTTCTTGATACCCTCTTGCATAACTTTTTCCAGGTCTCCCATACGTTTTGTGACTTCTGGGTCTGTAGAATCAGCTTCAATTAATTGATTATATTCAGAAATAACACTTTCGGCCACCATACCGGATTCCGAAGCCTATATGGATATTGCTTTTGAATATTCATCTGCCTATGTTTCTGTGTCTTTGTTCCCACGTAAAACCTAAGCACTTTCTATGTTGGATTCGGTACTCATTAAAGTGTATCCCGCAATAGTTCCATCTGATACTGCCTTGGTTACTTCTGTTTTTAATTTATTATTATCGTTTTGAAGACGGTTTAATCCACCAAGCATCTCATCTAGTTTATCGTCAGTCAAGCTACTAAAATTGGTTCCTAGGCTCATACCTAAACTATTACCGAGTTCATCTGTGACATAGGATAGATTGCTTATTCCCTATTGTTTAGCATCATCCACATATTGTTCTAGATAACCTATTTTTGTTACTCTATCCCATTCTTTATGTCCACCATCAGATAGTTTGTAGTCCTTGCCTCCAACTCTAGCCCCTTCTTTTTCAAAGTTGACTACGGAATCGGAAATGCCTTTCTAAGATTCCAACTTAACCAAAGTTTTCTTTGCTTCATACATTGCTGCCACACGCAAAGAAGAAGTTAATTCCTCTATCGAGTCTCCCAAATAGTGAAATTCATCTCCAATCTAAACAAACTACTCGGCTAATCCCTCGTTTGATTCTACCAATAGTTTATAAGTGTTTTCATTGAAAACTCTACCCTATTCTCCGCTTGCCATAGCTTTCATTGTATCGTATAAGTTTTGTATTTTTTGTGTGAATGCTTCAAAATCTACTTTTTCGACAGCGATGTTTAGATTATCTACTTGGTTAATAAGTGCATCTAATGCTGTTTTATTAACGCTAATACCTAGACTGTTTAGCAATTCTGGCAATTTCTCCCATTCTTCAACCGAATTCCAATTCATGGTTCCAAGAACGTTGGCCAAAGCATCTGCTTCTTCTCCAGCTGAGGCAAGTAAAGTATCTAAATTTTCTTTCAGTGCAAGACCGCCTTCTTCTCCGGCTATCGCTGTAGCTCCTACAATTTTTTCTGATAGGTAGGATACGTTTTTAGTGGAGATTTGAGCATTTTTTCCAAAAGAGGTTATTTGTTCATTTCCAGTTTTTAAAATTTGATTAAGCTTACCAAAAGCTGATTGATTGATTGTAATACTACTGCGTACATTTTTTTCAATTTCATCATATAGCTCTTCGGTAGTTTTTCCAGTGGCTTCGGCCCACTTATCTACATTTTCATATCCTAAAGCTTTTGCCTAAGCTTCAACCTGAGAGCGGTCAAAAATCTACCCAAAAGGAGTATCTTTCATAAAGGAATCGGCAAATTCACGAGTCATACCCTTTCCTTCGTCTGATAACATACCAGCTATATTCTATGCTTGAGCTGAGTCTTGTTTTCCTAATTCTGTAAGTTTTATGGTATATTCTTCCATACCTTTGATTAGTTTGTTATTAACATCTGCTTTAGCTATACCTTCAAGCATTTTCTCTCTGCTTTCCGCTATACCATCTGGGATGTCTTCTATAGACTCAAGTCCTGCGACTGCGGCATATAGTGTCTATAAATCATGGGTGTCACTACCCGTCATCTAATTCTCAACGCCATACTCTTTAGCAAGTCTTGCGAACTCTTCACTATCTCTATAGTCACTACCCTCTTTTAATTTGGCTACCTGCTCATCCACCGCGGCCTAAGAAGCTTCACTGTTTACGCTATTTGCAAATGCGTCTATCGCAGCATCACCAAATTTGCTTTCAGTAACCTATTCAGAAGCCATTGTGGTCAAATATGAACGAGCGATACTCTCACTCTATTCACTAATATCATTAATAGATGAAGAAGCCTCTTCAAGCTCTCGGGCTGCACGTTTTACGGCTTCTGTTGTGGTGCCATATTTTTTAGCCAATTCCTCGGCTTTTCCTTCCATCTCATCCAAGGAACTTTCTCCAATCAAATATATTTGCTCCAAATCTTCTCTGAGACCCGATGTTTTTGTGTGGTCTAAATATCGATTACCTTCACTATCATAGGAATAAACTTCTGAGGCATTGGTGTAGTCCTCTTTAGCCATTGTCATTTCAACATCCTTAACTTCCAACTAAGCCTACATAACAAGTCCTTGAGTGTTATTTACGGCTTTTTCTTGGTCAGCAATCATCTAATCCCATCCGGCATCAGAAATTACCAACTCGCCAGACTCACCTTTTGTAATATATTGAGCTAACTCTGGATAAGTTTCTAACAATGCTAATACCTATTCATTAGAAGCTCTTAAAGCTTCTTTCCATTCGTTAGTTCCTTTTACTAAATCTTTTAACTAATTCTATAACTCTTTATATTCATCCCTAGCCGATAGCATTTCATCGAGTTCGCCCTTCGCCGCTTCGGCTGCTTCTTTAGCATCATTTAAATTTTGCTTAGCATTGGCTAATTTAGCATCCAGAGAGTTATTTTGAACAAAAGAAACTATCGCCGCGATTAATCCTATAACTACTGCCGCAATTGCTGTAATGATAGCGATGATTGGGTGGGCTGTAATAAGTGTTAAAATGGGTGGGATGGCCATTAAGGCTCCACCTACCAAACTGATAGCAGTTCCAACAAAAGTAATAACTTTACCGGCTTCTTCCAATCCTAAAGAAGATAGTAAACCACCAACCATAGAAACTCCCACACCAACAGCAGCAATTCCACCACCAACCTCAGAAACTTGCTTTCCGGTATCGGCCCAGGCCTCTTTAGAAGCCTAGTTGGCTTTCTGCACTTCTTGGTCGTAGTTTTGAACTTCGGTGTTTAAAGCTTCGTATTCCTTTCTAGCTTTTGCTGCTTCGTCTCCACCTAATTCTTTTCCTGATTTATCCCAACCCTTGGACTTTTTATCAGCTGCCTATTGTCTCTTTTCGTCCATTTTTGGTTTTTTGTCTTTTAGTGCTTGTTTGGTTTTTCTTGCCTCTTGTCTTGCTGCCTTATTTTTTTCACGAGTGGCATTTTGTCTTTGAAAATAATTTTGCTTTTGTTCCTCACCTGGTGTGGCTGGACTAGTGGTTTCTTCACCACCTTCGGTATTCTCTGTTCCTTCTTGATTTGCATCATCACTGGTTTTTGAAGCAGTAGTGGAGGTACCGGTTGTAGATTTTTTTTGTTCATTTTGTTTTTTGCTATCTTCAACACCTTTTCTATAAGCTTCACCACTCTTTAAACCTTCGTCATAAATATCTTTTACAAACTCTGTAAAAAATTTTTTAATTGGGTTTTTAATATTCTCAAATAGTTTTTGTCCAAGTTTGAACATCAATATGGTAGTAAGAACCTTCATAACAGTGCCACCGAATCCACCAAAACCTTCGGTTGCCTTATTTATTATTTCAAGAAATTTGGTTAAAGCTTCAACACCAAATTTAACCAAATCACTATCTAAAATACCAGTAGTAAACTCATCCCAAGCAGCTTTTAATTGCTCAAGCTTTGCTGTGAGTGATTCCATTGTTTTTTCAAACTGTTCTTGAGAAGCACCGGAGCTATCGTTTGCCGCAGCAACAAGTTCTTGTGTTCTGCCATAGTCAGACATCATCGCAATAAAACGAGACTGTTGACGCGAACCGGCCGCAACAGTAGCTATATAACGCTAAGTGTTCTTATCCAACGAACTCCATTTGCCAGAAAGTTCCATAAATACATCGTCCAAGTCACGGAACTAACCATTGGCATCTCTTAACGAAACTCCAACGGAGCGTAGAGCCTTTTCTATTGCGTTAGCATCGACGATTTCACCATCAATTTCTCCAATTTCCGAAGGAGATTTCTTTAACTCTTGGAAACGAGCAATAACTGTTTTAAGTGCCGTACCAGCTGTCTCTGCGGACTCCTGTGTTGTTTCAATAATCTAAGATAGGAACGCCGCAGTAGTCTCAAATTCCATACCTGCAGAAGATGCGATGGACGCGGTCTTTGACATAGCAGAAGAAATATCATTTACGTCAGCCGCGGTAATTGCCGCAAGTTCGGAATAAACGTCAGCAACTCTTTGTGCACTTGTTTCGTTGAGTTCCATATTAAATCCACGAAGTGCAGCAGTCATCTTGTCTGTAGCATCAGAGGCAGACAAACCAGCAATACGAGCCATCTTAAGGGTTTGGTTTGAAAGAGCTACAACCTCGTTTGTTTTTAAACCTTGTTGGTAATACAAAGTTTCAGCTTCATATACCGATTTAATAGAGGTACCTAGTTCTTTAGCTCGTTGTGTGTGTTCTGGTAATTGTTTCCAATAGTCACCGATATCCAAATCCGTAACCACAGCCATCTCTGTCATAATGGAATCCAATTCCTTGGTTGTTTCAAAAGCAGAACGAAGAGCATTTCTTAAAAGCTCAATAGCACCCGCCATACCAAGAAATTGTTTTATTTTTGCTTCAAATGCTTCTGATTGTTTTAATTCTTCATTATAATCTTCCTAAGCTTTTCGATTCTTTTCTAAATTTTGCCTATTATCAACTAAGGCATCGTCCATTTTTTCAAAGGCTTCTTCACTACCTTCGGTAACACGAATGCCGTCTATCATAACCTTTTTGCGTTTTAGAATAGCTTGAGTTAATTTTTCTTCTGACTCTTCAGAATACTCCATACTAATTCCCAAAGAATTGAGTTCTATACCCATTTCCTAAGCTTCTTGACAAAGCTTTTCGTAGGCTGCAATAAGGTCAGCTTTTTTATTAGCCTCTTCATTGGCTTCGGCATTAGCTACGGCTCTTTGTTGGTCTTCCTCAGCACGCGTTAATTTTTCAACCTCTGAAGTAACTTCATTGTATATATCTTTTGCTTCTTTCCACTCTTTTAAAGTATCTTTTAATGAATCTTCTAGTTCTTCTTGACTTCTAAGAGCTTCTTGATAAACCTGATTGCTTTTATTAACCTCAGCAGTAAGAGTTTTGACTTCTTTGCTTGCTTCAGATAGCTATCCGGTCGCCGCGGTTTTTTCTTGGAGTTTTCCTTGACGTTCATTTTTTAAGTCGGTATAAGACTAAACTCCTGCTTCGGCCGCCCTAACTCGCTCTTGAGCACGCTGATAAGATTTATCACCATAATCTACATTTATGTCTCTGGCGTTACCGTTTTCGTCTGGGGTATTATAAAACTTTTTAATTCTCGTAAAGGCCGCCCTAGCATTCTTTAATTCTTTAAATTGCTCTTCTAAGGCAGTCTTCTCTTCTGCCATTCTAGCCTCTATAGCCTTAATTTCGCTGTCTATAGAAGTAATAGCTGCTCTACTTTCTCTTTCTTTTTGCTGAGCAGCGGTAAGTTCAGACTGTTTATTTTTTAAATTTGTATTAGCCTGGGATACAGCATCTTTACCAGCAAAATACCCTTTGTCAGTTAGAGCTTGTGTTTTTTCTTCCACTACTCCACCACGATAAGATTGCTTTTCTTTGGCGATATTAAGCCTGGTCTCCGCATTTTTGTGTTTTTCTCTGGCAGCAACTAAAACAGAAGAGCCATTGGTTTCCAAAGATTTAAGGGTGGATTGATACTATTTTAAAGCCTTTGTCGCTTTATTAAAGACTTGTATATCTTCCTTCGTTAAAAACTTGGAAAGTGCGTCGTCATCCATTGCCCCTATTTTTGTGATAATACCCTAAATAAACTCAAACTCTTCTCCTACCGAATTAAGTTCACTTTGGAGGGCATTGTATTCCGCACTGGTTCCACGAAAAATACCGTCTTTTGTTCTGGCCTCTATTTTACTTAAGATTTTATCAACTTTTTCAAAAGAAGATATTAGCTTCTGTGGTGGCTTTCCACTATTTTCCATGTTCTCCATAAGTTTTCTTGCGGTTTCCGCAGAACTTCGTAGAGACTCGATGTCCATATCAAGACGAATAATCTTTTTAATTGTATCGCTCATTTTTTCCTCCTTATAAAATAATAAAAAAATCAGCATTAGTTTATTTTCCCATAAACTAATGCTGAATGTTTATCACATATCGCTATCTATATCTTCATCAAGAAATATTAGTTCCATAACCCTTTTCTGCCCCTTAGGACCAGTGGGTATAGCAACCGCATCTAGACGTCCTACTTGTGGAATGGTTTCACTCCCCAACCTCATAGATAAATTAGACAGTAGCTTTAGTTTGGGAATTTTGATAATACCCGTTTTTACTTGTCCATTTGTATCATCCTTTACTCTCATTTTTCCCTCAAGGGAAAGATAACCATTGGTGAGCTAATTACCAAAAGATACAACTTCGGCATCTTTGTCGTATTGATAATAATAATCTATTACCACGTCCAAATAGGCTTGTTGTAAAACCAATTGATTACTGCTGAATTGCCAACCAGTAATCTTTTCTCCAGTTTGTTTGTTGTAAACAAAAACCGGACCAGAAATTGGATGCTTTGTATAAGCAACCCCTTTTTCATTACTTTCTACTTCTTCGCGGCAACTTATATTAATAATAGGAGTTTTTTCATTACGAAGCATTTTGGCATTGGTCATCAGTAACATCTGAATTTTTGAAAACACACCTTGTGAAATACTAAAACGTATTTCTTTGGTTTCTTCCCACCATACCAAAGCACGATTATCAAAACCACCATTTGCACTGGTAAATGTTTTATTTTCAGAAAAATCGGCCACAAGTATTTTATCAAATACGGCTATATTTTCACCTGCTTCGTAAGTCCTACCACTCACCTCTATAGGATAAGTAAGTTTTAGCGACACTTCGTATAACTCTTTCAAACCAAAATCCATATTCTCCTCCTATTATAAAAGTGGGTAGCTTAGCTACCCACTCAAATGATTTAATTAATTATCTCAGGTAGTTGGAGTTGTGGTTGTGGTGGTAGGAAGCTCATATTGAACAAGCTTCATCATCACGCCATCCTTAGGACGAAGAACCTTAAGACTCATAGAGAATACGGTTGGGTCGCCCTCTGCTTCAAGAGTAATTGTGTTGCTCTCGGAAAGAACCTTGGCTTTAGGGATGATAAACTGGAAGAATTCATCCTTACCATTGCTCTCGTTACGAGCATATGTGTCTCCAGTGATGTAGTATGTGCCAGGGAAACCGTTAGCAGAAACATCAATCTGGAAAGCGGAAGTTACTGTAAAAGTACCAGTAGCGTATCCAAAGTTCAATTTGGTACTCTTGGTAGAATCCTCAAGTGTTGGGGCATCAACAGGTGTACCATCCTTAGCATAAAAAGTACAACCGGTCAAATTGAAAGTTTTTTCATTAACTACTGCAGTAAGTGTTTTTTTAGCGGAATCAAGTGCGGTTACAGTTTCTGCCCAAACTGTTTTTCTGATATCTGCAATATTATCTGTGAGTGAGTTTGGAATGCCGTTTGCTCCAACATCACCAAACATAAGTGCCAAAGACTTGGGTGAATAAAGAGCATCTTCAAGAGTTACAGTAATCTCTTTACCGTAGTCCCAAGAAACGAGTGCTGCATTACCCTTACCACCACGAGCATCTGCACTTTCAGCAGTCTGTTCGATAGTAGAAACCTTGAGAGTATCAAGATAAAGTACAGGCACGTCAATGGTTCCATCGTCTTTAATAGAATAGAAAGTTACGTCAGCAACTTCCTTAATACCATAACGGTCAAGAATAGAGTTTGCCATTGTAAATGACCTCCTAATAAAATTTTTTAATCCAAATTCCTAATCCAATATTTAGGTTTTATTTTTTTAGAGTCTGCCCCAGCTAATAAACTTCTAATATCAACATCGTATTTTTCCTTATTCTACATCATTGACATTATTGGACTAATAGAGGCATAACTCATCTCTCCAATATTAAGTGGAGTTATTCCTATTCCCATACAACAAATTGCCACCAATGAAGTAGAAAGAAAAATTCCATTCTAACTTCCTTTTTTGGCCTTGATTCTGTCACGCTCTCTAGCCTTGGCTTTGATACGTGCAACTCTTGGGTCTTCTTCGATTTCTGGTTCTGGTGGGTTTAGGGTTTTTAAACCCAATACCCTACGAATTGTGTTCTAAAAATCAAAAAAATCATTTTCGTCTAAAAAATTTAGCTCATCGACAGTTTTTGCTTTCAAAACCTATTCTTGTAAATCACCCAAAGCAATCTTTTTTTCCTCATAGAAAAAAGTTACTTTCTCATGCGTAAAAAGCAAAAAGGCCTGTGTAGTAAGTTCAGCCAAAGTTTGAGAATGATAACAATTAATCAATAAAAATTCAAAAGGGGTGGGGTAGTTGCCATATTGTCCCTTTTTATTTAATTCATCTTTTATATCATCTTGTGAAATAACAAGCAAATTAACCATCTGGTCATAAAAAGGGGTTGTTAAAACTTCCTTAACTTTGGGTGGATAAATTTTACATTTGTTTTTAAAATTTAGCGGCTCTCCAATAAATACTGTTGGATTAATCATATTCGGTCAATTCAAAAACCGACTCATAACAAGACATTTCCTCGGTAAGCAACTTAAGGTCGAAGTCACCGCCGCTTAGTTTACCCAAGCCATTTATTGTCTTACCATCGAGGGAACTTTGTACTTGTCCCAAGATTGCGAAAGGTCTTAAATTACTATCTTTTATAATCCAGTTAGTAAGTGGTACGAACACACTTACATTGATTCTAATATTTTTGAATTCTTTGTTTTGAGCAATTTTGGAACCTCTTGTGATATAAACCACAAGACGACTCTTCGAGTCGGTGTTGGTTCCAACAAGTGGAACAATTTTTATGAGTTGCTCAAATATCTCTTTTTGTTTTTGTTCTTTTGTAAGGTGGGCCTGATTAAGTGGGTCTTTATCTTCGTAATAAAGAAGATTTACCAAATCATCATTCTCCATCAAACGAGAAACAATCTTCTGCAAACTTGTTCCGAGTTCGCCACAATTACGTACTCCCATCAGTTACCTCCATTAAGCCAATAATAATCTTCTGGCTTATCAGTAGAAGTAGGTGTAGGTACTGGGTCTTGGTTGCGTAGTGGAACAGGGTCAACTGTAACATACTCAACACCAGGTGTAGAATTTATATCAAATTCTTTTACCAAATAGCCTTGACGCACACCTCTGAATTCAACCTCGAAATAAGTATCTCTTGCGATAATATCGTTAAAGGTTGTGATAAAAGTATGGTTGTTATTGTTTTCACGATATGAGGTATTGGTTTTAACAGCATCGGTAATCGCCGCGGTTGCGGGACCGGATAGATAAGCCCATTGAGAGAACTTTTGTCCCTTGTGCTCCCACTCCAAATAATGTGTCATTTTTAGTACAACATATCTATTATATCCGCTTGCTTCGATGTGCTCGAGCCACCAAACCAAATACGGAGTAATTCTACCATCGCGGCTTTCGATATCAAGTATCGTTCCGCTTGGTATTTCTAAATCAGTTTTAGTTAGCAAATAGCATTGCGTTTCAGAGTGGTCTTGTTTATAACGCTCCAAACTTGCGGGATGGAGCTCGCCTTGAAATTTGAAGTCCACTCTATAAACGGTCTTGTATAAATAAGTTTCAAATTCGCGTTCGCGTTGGTTTTGAATACGAGATTGATAATCAAGACCATATCGATTAAGGCGTCTACGATAAATTGTGTAATACTCGTTACTCATCTTTTTCCAACCTCGAAATCAAATTCATACAATCGAAAATGGTAGTTCTGAAATATTTGTAAGACAAATAGCGGAGAGAACTAACCTTGTGGAATAGTTTGTAATAGTTGATGGTTTTTTGATGCTCCTCATAACCCATTAACTCAATTATGATAGAATCGAGAAAGGCTTCCCAATCTCGGTTCTTTTCATATTCACACAACAAGCCAAAAAGTTGGCTTTTTAGCTTGTTGTTGTATGCTTCTTTTACGGGATTCATTTAGAACCTTTTGTGGCTAATTTACTAAAGTTAAAGGGTTTGCCATTTCTTGAACGATAATAAATGCTTTCAAACTTTTCTGCGTAAGTACGCTCTTGTTTAAGTGTAGCATTAAGTTTATCCAACAAGTTGGCTTGTGAGAAGTCTCTTTCTTGATACTGGGGTTTTATGTTCTCCCAGGTCATAATACATCTATTCAACCATTCGCATTTCATATAGTTCGCAAGAACCTATATTTCTGCATTTCCAAGGGTCTCCACAAACACACCTTGGTCACGCTCAAGACTTACGCGAGGGAACTTAAACCACGGAATTGCCGCGTCAAGCAAAGTTTCCCAGTCCGCTTCAGCCTCCTCTATTAGCCAGTTTTCCCATTCATCCTCAAGGACGCGGGACATAAAGGCTTTGTAAATCTCGCAGTACGGAGTCATATTATCCCTCCAGGCCTTTTCTGTAATGTGTGATTGCGTTCATTATATTTTTTCCGGTTGCTTTGGAAAGAAGGTCGATTCTATCCATATTCAAATCCGTATAGTGTTCAATAGCATATTCAGCAAGCTCCTCGAGCTGTGTACGAGAAAGCTTCTTGATTGTTGTAGCAACTTCCGCAACGGGCATCATCTTAATTATACGATTCATTAACTGCTCGGTGAGAACCATTACCACTTCTGTACCATCTTCTTCGATGAGTCCTACTTCTTTAAGGAACTCTACGTCATTAGTAGTAAGCATACCCTCTTTGAAAAGAGCCTCAACTGATGGGTCGTAGTATGCCTGAAGAAGAAGATTTCTGTCAATGGGGAACTGAGCCCCTCTCTTTTTCCAAGTTCTGTGAAGAGGAATATCGGGGATATTCACAACAAGTGTATAATCGCTTGCACTCTTAACCATAATCATTTTGTTTTCCATAATAATAACTCCTTTTAACTCCTGCCGCAATGGGCTGTATTTATTTTATTTTTTGATAAAGGGGAAGGGAATTATTCCCTTCCCCATTTTGATTTAATTATTGTCTATTAAAGACCGAGAGAACTGTCGTACCAGTTGCTAGCGTCGATGCTAGTGTTCTTGTAAATACCCCAGTTGTTGAAAGCAAGGATACCAACACCAATCTTTCTGTAGGTGTGGATTTCGATAGACTGGTCAGGGTTGGTTACGTCATACATTTGTGTGCCGCCTTCCATCGCAATCTTAACTACCTTCTCCTTACCAGAAGGAAGAACATAAGCGAACTGAGGGTGAATCATAACCTGTGCGTTGTTCTCGTCAAGGAAAGACTGACGAAGCTCAACAACAGGAGTTCCGCGGAACAACTTGATGCGGCCGAGGTTGTGGATAGCATCAATGTCGTCTGGGTGGTAAACAGCTTGAGCACCGCTTACTGCAGGAACGATTGCGTCAGGACCCATAGCTGCGATGAACTCGGGAGAAGCAAAGATGGTTGCGGTACCACCGTAAACCTTAACGGTGTTTACCAATGCCTGCAAATCAGATGCTGCGTAAGAACCAGCAACCTTGTTAGCGGTAGGCATAGCAGTGTTGTCAACTGCAGCCATAAGAGCCTTCTGAACCTCACCATAGATACCATCTACTTGAGCCTCAGTAAGAACTGCCATAAATTCGGAAAGTGTCTCAGCACCATCCATCATTCTCTCAAAGTCGATAGAAACAGCTCCACCGATTGCTTTTACTTTGAGAGAGAAGGTGTCTTCGTCAAGACGGAAGGTCTCATAAAGACCGTTCAAACCTACTTGAGTGAGGAACTTCTTAGCACGGTTACGGCCAAGACCACCTCTCTTGAAGAGTTTCTTCTCGCCGTTAGCGAGGTTAATGATTTCTGCGAAAGAAGACATAGCATCCATAACCTTTCCAGGAACGATTTCATCAGCATTCTCGATGATGATATCATAGATGTCATATCTGTTCTTCATAAAGTTGTTGATGCTACCAGTAAGGGACTTGAAGCCATCTGCAACTGCTGCATCTACGCTGCTTACGCTGAAAGTATCAGGAGCAGTACCACGAGAAGCATGGCGAGCCAATTCTCTAAGTTCAGTAATTGTCATCGTTAGTTACCTCCTATTATATACCAGCAAACTGAACAGCGAACTGTCCGTCGGGCATAGTGGTAGCTTTTACTACTTCAACAGCGAAGCCTTCGCCCTTATCTGCGGTAATCTTGGTTGCACCGAGTTCGCAAGGTACACCATAGAGAGCGGTGCCAGCCTTGATTGCTGCCTCAATTGCTGCAACATCAGCAAATTCCTCGGTATCATAAGCGAGGCAGTTAGTAGTCCACTTGTCGCCAATTCCTACGTATCCGATACGAGGAAGGAAAGTGTTCTTGTCGAGTTTGAAGTACTTAAGACCTCTCTCTCTTTCGTCATACATGTGCTCAGTGGTGTAGTTAAGACCGATTACTTCGTCAGCAGCACCAGTAGGATAGCCAACAGTGCGGGTCTTACGGTTTACAGCGAGCAACATACCATTTTCAATGTAGTCAATGCCGTCAGCGATTTTGCATTGAGCCTCAATACGACCGCTACGACGGAAGGGAGCCTGATTGATTTCAAGCTGACCATAGCCCTTAATTTCAACTCTTGTAAGTGCCATTGTAAAATGCCTCCAAAAAAATTATTTAGTGTTTTGCATACTTTGCAAGTATGTCGTTGATGCTGCGGCCGCAATCTTCGTCCTTAGGAACGTAAGCGGGAGCAGCGGGTGCAGAAGAGAACAATCCAGGGTTTGCTTTCTTCTGCTCGTAGGTTAATTTCATATCAAGCTCTTCGATAGTGTAGTTATCCATATTCTTTGTGTAAGACTCGATAACTTCATCATCAAGGTGCTCTACATAACCAGCGATAACAGCTTGTTTAGCTTTATCCTCAACGTCCTTCTTGTAGGTAGCAAGGCTGTCTCTTTCAGCAACGAGTTGAGAAATTGTATTCTCATTCTCAGCAGCGGTTGTTTCCATAGAAGCAATAGTTGCTTGAGCGTTGGTGAAACTTTCTTTAGCCTCATCTCTCTCTATTTCTAAAGTGGCGATTGAATCTGTCAACTCTGCGATTTTTGAACTAAAATCTGAAATTTCAGAGTTTAGATTTTCAATCTTTGCTTCGTTAGCGTCATTTTGTTCTTGTAGACTACAAATTGTTGCGTCTTTCTCTTCGAGAGCGGTGTCTTTCGCAGCAACTGCTTCAGCAATCGCCTCATAAGTACTCTCACCCTTGAGGTTGTCAAGAGCTTGCTTTTCACTCTCGTTTACGTCAACAATGTAGCATTTTTCACGGTTTGTGATTTCCAAAGAATCTGCTTGGTCATCTTTGGTGTAATATATTCTTTCATATATACCTTCGGACAAGTTTCTTGCGATTGCATATTCTGTATATACTTCGCAGATTGCGTATTCCATAGCCCAGCCGCCAGCTTCGTTGAAGTTGGGGTTCAAGAGGTAGAATAGGAATTCGTACTTCTGTCCGTCAGATACTTTAAATTCAATGCTCGGCATTGTGTCATTTCCTCCTTGTTCATGGTTTTGGAAAAGGTCTGTTCTCTTTTCGTATTTTTCTAAAAGTGCGAGTATGCCTTCTTCTCCATTGTTGGAGTAGAAACTAGCACCTTCAAAGCAGGGCTCTACATCATCACCAAGAGCCTGGAGACCCAAGAAGCAACCTTCGGTGAATACATAAACTTTCTTGCCGTCCATTATTTTCCAGTCACCTTTAAGAGTCTGGCGGTAGAGTTCCATTGACTCTCCCTTGCCGTTAAGCTGTCCAGCTTCTTTGTAAAGTGCTGTGTAATAAAGAACATCAAAGCAAGCGTATTCACGCTCTTTTCCGCTTGAGTCCAAATGCTTTTCCCATTTGAAATTGGGTTCTGCCGGAACGATACCGTATATACGGCCTTCGCTTCGCTTCTGGCCGTGGTCAGTATAGTCCTCACCATCAAAGTCATATATTCCTTTTACGGGAGTATATGGAGCAGAGTTAATAAGTTTTTGAGCGAATTCGTCGGTGATGTATGTGCCATTTCGGTTTAGACCCTTGTAGAATACTCTACAACGGCCTTTAGAAATGGTATCGCTATACTTTTCCATATTTCCATAAACGGTTATTGGAAAATTCGTAATTACTGTGTTTGGCATTTAATTAAGAACCTCCTCACGTTTTATCCAACGACTCTTCGTTTTTTATGGTTTTTTCAGCTTTTTCTTCTTCTTTTTTCTTTGGTCTGCCGCCCTCGTCTATGTCGGTTTCAGGAGCTTTCTCCTTTCCTTTCTCGGGGCTGCCTTCACCAGGTTTTTCACCGCCGTCCTTACCGGAACCACTTTGCGTGTAAGAAGTTGAAAGTGGCTTAAGTTTATCGCCAAGTTTGAGCACATCATTCTCAAGTTCTTTGATACCAATCAAATCACGTTGAGACAAATCAAGTGCTATAGCCGGCAATAACGCACTGTAACCCGAACCTACGAACTTGAAAGTTTCGTCCGCATAGGTTGTCCAGTTGTAATGAGAAACGGGCAAAATACGATATCTAAAACTTATGTTGCCATTAGCAAATGTATTGTTTAGAGTATTCGTAATAAAAAGTGAAATTTTGTTTGCCAAGAACATCATAAGTGCAAGGTCATTATTCAATGAAGTCTCCAAGCTGGAAGTACCAGTTGAAGCAAAGATTTGACCAGATACACCCGCTTGAGCATAGATGTTTTGTTCACTTCTTGTAAGTGATGCTTCGGTTCTGTCAGCACTAGTATTGGAAGCGATTGCACTGACTTGACCATAGGAAGTAAGCACACTAACATTAGGGTTGCCTTTCATCATTCCAACAGTTCCCTCGTGAATTTCCTCGGCCTCTTCTGGCTCAAAGAGCAAACGGCCGTCGGCAAGGTGGGGAATTTGTTGAACAATAATTTTGCGGATTTCTTCCTAATCGCGAATTCTTTCGGTTGCTACAGCGTTGTCATATTCCATCGTAGCTGGAATAACATTCAAAAACAAAGGACGCCCATCAAAAAATGGAAAACAAACACCAACTTCCTTGGGAATGATAACCCATTTGGTTTTCCGTTTGTTAGAATCCCATTCCTTCCATGCTTTGGATACAACTTTTGGGTAGGCCGCCAATGCAGCCTTTCTGGACTCTTTATCAGTGATTGTGCCGAAGTAGGATACGTCAAATTCAATAATATCATTACCTTGGATGTCCTTAAAGCGAGACTGTGCGTATCCGCTTGGTAAATCTATCAACTGAAATTCGTTCTTTCCGCCTTCAACCTTCAGGCCGTAATAACAGCCATCAACCAAAGCTCTCTGTGCAATATTTGGCAAAAGAGTAGGTAAATTCATATTCTCAACATAATCAAGAGCATTGTAGTAACGCTTCTGGATGTGGGAGGTGGAGAGATTCTTACCGTGACTTGGATTAGGTATTAGTAAGCCCACATATTTCAAAAGTGTTGCATAATAGATAATGATTTGTTTGTAATAACCGTCTTTATTAAAATAATTGCGTGAAAGCTTTTGCTGTTCACTCAAAGAACCCGATAAAATAATGTTGTTTACTTCGTCCATAGTGTATTCTCTAAGACGAAGAGATTGGCGACGAGCCGCATCCCAGTTTCCCTTGTATGCGGCTTCGTTAGTTGCAATCATTTTTTCCTTAGCACGAGAAAAGGAAGCCAAATCAAAACCACGTTCTGTGGCATTTACATCTTGTTGTAAATCTTTTTCTTCCATTTATTAGCCTCCTTACGGTGTATAAAAAGTTAGTCTACGTGTACCGTTTCCACTACCCAAGCGTCTACGACGTTTCTTGGTGTATTCTTCTTCCATCTCCTTGATACGATAAAGTCCATAAGCAAAAGACGAATATTTATCCTTAGGGTATCTTGGATTGATTTGTTCAAGAACAATATCAGTGGAAACGCCAGTGCGTTTCAATCTTAGGTTAGCCATTTCTTCAAATAGCTTTGTTGTCATTTCGTGTGGCATCAAACGTTCAACACGCTTGTATACAGACATCTTCTGGCCAGTTGCTGTCGCCAAGAGAGCGTTCTTAGCTTCTTGCTCTTTTATCAAGAAGCGAACTTGTCCACTCGTTAATCTCGAGTAAGCATTTCCGTGTATCTTGGAGTTGAGCTGACCATTTGCTTTTATACCATAGAGGATTTTCGCAGCCTCTTTTGGTTGGATAGCGTAGTATGATTCATCGTTCTTAAATCCGTATGGTGGGTAAAACTCACCAGCTTCATCATACTGAGGTTTAATCATCTCGTCCGCTAGTCCGAGACCCAAACCATTGGTATCTATTACGACTTCGCGAGGTTGGAAGTCGCGTATCAATCTTTTGATGTCAATTGCCTGTTGCGTAAAGGTTTTGGTTTCAGCACTTCTTGCGAGTACCTTGATGTTTACCAAAGTACACCAGTGCTTACCAGTGCCATCGATATTGACTCTGAATACGCACACAACCGTTTGGTCATTCAAACGACCTACGTCTACTGATAATAAGTAGAAAGAATTGGTACCCGCTCTAAATTTTGCGTGCGTTTCTGGGTTTTTAAGTTTTCTATATTTGGATAATTTATCAAAATTAAACCAAGACTCATCAGAGGAACCAGACCAAATAGATAAATATTCGCGTCCAAAGGAATCCTCACTATAAGACGGAGAAGTCTTCAACTTGTTGATGTAGGTTTTATCCAAGAGTCCGTGAAGAACTGGAACGCGGTAATCACAACCGAGAACAAAGCTTGTTTCTGGGTGTATGATGGAGTCCGCAAATACATCAAGCAAGAGGTCGTATGCGAACGAAGTTTTGACGCCCGCAGATGTCATAAATATTCTTTGCTGGTTAGGTTCTTTGTCGTTTACGGTGTTGTCTGGCATACGACGGGAAACGTTCATAAGCGGCAACACGATTTCGTTGATAGGTTGTTCCTCGTGGTCACGAACCTCGTCGATAAGGCCGCCGTGTCTACGACCACCACGCTGGGAGTCAAGGGCTCCAACAACGTCGAATTGTGAGCCATTACGGAACTTGAGTGTTACATAATCCTTACCAAAGTTACCGGGAGTATCACTGACATCACCACCAACTACTTCCTTACGAATTAGCGGCCAGTGGTCATAAATCTCAACGATTTTTTCTTTTGCGATTTGTGCTGACTGGTTTTTATTAGGAGCACAAATAAATCGCTTGGTTCCGGGAATAAGAATACATTGAAGTATAAGCCCCAAAATAGTAATAAAGGATTTTGAGAACGCACGAGGTGCGGTAACATATACATCCTTGTATCGCATCAACGCCCGCAATGTAACCCTCTGGTAAAAGAATAACTAAAAGTTAGATTGTTCGGGAGTGATAAAATCCAAAAAGATATCGGGGTAAGCAGTAAAGATGGACATCATTGCACCAATCTGCTCTTTATTCTTCATCAAATAATCTTCGTTAAGTACTATTCCCTTTTCAATTTCGATGCCATCGCGATAGCCTCGCTGGATGGCATCAGAATCTAAAAGGTCATTTTTCTTCTTTAGGAGGTTGTCTATCTTGCTCATATTAATCCTCCAAGTCCGCAGAGAATTCTTCGTCCTCTCCATCAAATACAACTTCATAACCCTCTCGCTCGAAAGCATCAAGGTCGTAGTCGTTGTTGGTGGAGTAGTAATTATTCTCGTTTTCCATTTCCTTGGTTCTCTTCAAGGCTTCAATACGTCTGGTAATTTCCTCACCGATACTGGACTCATTGGTATAAAGTCTCTGATTAAAGCTCTGGAAGTTCTTCAAGGTTTCGTCAACGATATCTCTGGTAACATTATCATAGAACGAGTTTTTCCAACCCGTTTTCTCAAGCCATTTGATGGCTTCACCGAAGGTATCAAAGTCATTGATATTCTTAACATTCTTCGGCGTAAACTCGGCCGCCTTGACCAATTTATCGTACGAAGTTAGCAACTTGTCAAAATCAGTGCCTTCCGCAATACGCAAGTCAACCTCATAAGACATCTTACAAATCTTCTTTGCTTGGTCCACCTGGAGGGCACCGTTTACGTTTTGAGTGGTCATAAGACCATTAAACAATCCCTCGAGATAACGAAGTGCTTCGTCATCATAATTCGCACCCCATTTTTCTTTGAGTTCTTTGCGTTTCTTTTCTCCGACCTCGGGTAATTCATCCTCGATACAGCCGGCCGCCTTCAACTCCTTAAAAGCTTTGTAGTAGTCAGACCAACCAAGTCCATCATACTCCGAAGCAAGAAAAATAGTAGCATATCTATAAAACACATCGGTTTCGGTCATTTCTCTCAATCTTTCC
>JAEIGA010002467.1_pt1 | contig 29515 bp, 33 predicted proteins | sample 9270691 | NCBI WGS metagenome assembly JAEIGA01 (sample SAMN17057246, study PRJNA624740) | gut metagenome | biome: biome; isolation source: fecal sample | host: Bos grunniens | place: China: Xizang | collected 2019
TAGCACCTAATACAAATCCGATATTGACATATAATAAACCAATACCAATAGCTATTATCAAAATAGTTTCAGGATGTTTAAATGCTTCAACTGGTCCATATACAGTCGGTAAACGGAAACCAGCAATTCTTTCTGGGAAGTCTCCAATAAAACCATTGGTTATCATACCCAGTATAAATGCCCACAGACCAGACCATATTAAAATCCAACCAAATGAATGCATAGATTCTTTGACTTTTCCAAGACCTTTTAATAATACTACACCAATAGCAGCTACTACTAAACCATAAATTGCATCGGTTAAACAGAAACCGAAGAAGAATGGGAATGTTATTGCAACAAATATTGTTGGATCTATAGCATTATAACGTACTGGTGAGTACATGTCTACAAGATACTCGAAAGGTTTTGCATACCATCCGTTTTGTTGTAAAACCGGAACATTTTCATCATCTGTACCTTCAACCTCTATTGTTTCAAAGGCACAATGTCCATCAGAACTTTTTTCAACCAATTGTTCTACTTTTTCAGTGTCTTTAACAGGCACCCATGCTTCAAGTACATAAGCATCTTTAGTTTGAACAAATGAGGAAAGAATTTCGTTCTTTTCTTTTTCATTTTCTAATTGTTCTTTGAGAGCTAAGATTTCATCGTCCCATTGCTCAGCGACTGCTCTTAATTCTTTTTTAACAGCATCACGTTCTGAATCAATGGTTAACAATCTTGAATCCGCTTTTGAAATAATATGTTGAGGAGTTCCTTCAACATCACCTACTTCAATTTTCTCAAAGTCGAATTTACGAAGTGTTGAATAAACATCATCACTAAATTCTTTTAATGTTACTACAGTGATAATTTCTCCTTCCTTATCATCCATAGGAACAGTAAATACTTCTAATTCATCTGTCAAGTTACTTAATTCATTTTTGATTTCTGAAGCAGATTCAGCGTTAATCCTACCAACAGTAGTAGAAGTGTACTTAGAATCTTTTAAAAGAGCTAAATCCATGTCAAAATTAGATAAGCGATTAGCCAAACTTTTATTAGACTTGAGTTCACTTGTTTCAGCGTCGAGTGCGGCTAGTTTTCCTTCAATAACGCTTGTTTTACTCTCTACTTGAGCTAAAGTATCTTCAGCTTTTTCGATGAAAGCTTCGGTATCTAAAGCCTCTACTTCTTTTTGAACAGGCATGTCTGGACTAATAAAAGACATTAAAGTATCTTTTAACCCATGGCCTTCTGATAAAGAATCTCCCAATAGTTCAGATATACCATTTGTTTTCATGAGAAGTGAAGATAATTTACCTGTGTAAGGAGTAGCCTTTGCAGGAGCTACTAATTCCGCTAATTCAGGATCTTGCTGAATGCTTTCAGAAATATCACTGACTTGTATAAGCCCTGATTCGTGGAGAGCGTCCACTGTAGGAGCTACATACTTTTCCAGTGTAACAATTCTAATTTTACGCATTCTAGCTGTCTTGAACATATAAACTCACACTACAAAATATTTTTGACAATAATAGAAGCAGCTTCATCAACATTTGCCATAGCTTTGTCTTTTAAGGCTTTTACTTCCCCTTTAGACTTCTCAGCAATTGTCTGTGCTTCTTTTTTAGCCTTATCTTCTGCATCAAAAACAGTATTTTTCGCTTCTTCTTCTGCTGCGATTTTAGCTTCGGAAATAATTTCTTCAGCTTTTAATCTTGATTCAGAAACTAAGTCTTTTGATTGAGACTCTGAATCAACAATAAGTTGTTCAGCATCAGATTCAGCTTTTTTTATCATTGCGATTGCGTCTGATATCTCTGCCATAATTAATCACCATGGTGTATTTATTTTTGTTGAGCAATATATATATCTTTTACTATTTAACATGATTAAAAATAGCTGAAAATTAGATTTAAATAAAAAAAACTATTTAAAAAATAAAATTTAGATAAAAAAATTATGAAAAAAAATAAATAAAAGATAAATAACTTATCTATAGAACCATTTCAATATACTAGGAGGTAATTTCTGTAAATAAGCAAGTACAGCAATTGCAATGATGATTAACCCTACTAAAACAAGTTCAATATTGTACGGATAATCTAATAACATATACCCTGCAACAGCTATTACAATACCTTCAAAGAAGAATACCGCTTTAGTCCAACTAGGATTGTATAGTATAATCAGATATGCAACACCTATTAAAACTAGAATAATTGCTGTTGCAATAATCTCAGTTGTTATTGTTTGATGTCTTAAAAAAGGACTTATTCCCCAAACAATTAGCATTAATGCCAACAATACCCCCAGTAATTTAAACATTTTTACATTTGCCATAATAACACTAATCTTAATTTTAACTTCATAATATTTATATCATTACACTCTAAATTGATATACATGGACCGTGCAGTTTGGATAATTCTTAACAAAAATTTCTCATTAACCCTTGATAGCGAGATTAAAGACAATGAAATTTGCGATAAAAAATTCTCACCTGGCCATGACATATGGACTGAAGAGCTTCCCCGATTAGGATTTAGTGATGAAAAAGTCCAAAATGATTATGAAGAATTCATTTCAGACATAAAATCATTATTTGAGGAACCAAGTGTTAATGAAGTATTCATTAAAGCAAAAATAGGCGAGGAATCAGAATACCTTAATTCTAAAAATCCATTAATAATCAGAAAAATTGAGGAATATAGTGTGGATGAAATTATAAGATAGCTGTAGCTTTCATCATTACCTCATCCATATTGCTGAATTCCAATGGCTCACCTTGATCTGATACTTTTTCTGTTGTTATCAACACATTCGGTGATGCCCAAAGATAGGAATATGAAAAATACACTACATTGACAATTATTAATGGCCAGAAAACAGTTAAAGCCAATAATAGGCAAATTGTCTGAATCAGGACATTTCCATATCTCCTTTTACACATCAAGATAAAATTTTCATCCTGATCCAATATTTTAAATTTTTTTTGAGATAATTCCTCTGAAATGCTCTCCATCTCTTTGGAATTTTCTGCAGGCAATATAAGTAAATCCATTTTAATCCATGTAAACTACAAAATCATCTAATTCTTTTCTTGGAGTTTCACGAGGTTCAGCATTACCATATCCTAACGGAGTAAATAATACTGCTTCTTCATTTTCATCCAAGTTTAAGAATTTGTGAGCTTCATATTTCTTAAATGCACCAATATAACAAGTTCCAAGACCAACATCCTGAGCAGCCAAAATCATATGGTCCATTACAATTGTTGCATCGATGTCTGCAATATTTTTACCGTCCCATGGTCTAGTCCATGCCTTATCTCTTAGAGCAACAACACATAAGACATAAGGAGCTTCTACAAACCATTTGGCACCGTAAATTTTAGACAATTCTTCCTTATATTTTTTAGTATCAATTACATAAACTTTAAAAGGTTGGTTATTAACACCAGTTGGAGCCAATGTGGCGGCTTTCAAGACATATTCTAATTTTTCCTTTTCAACTTCCTTATCCAAATATCCTCTTACACTATATCTTTCTGTTATGACATCAAGGAATTCCATTGTATCTTCCTCCTTCATAAATTATATCATCAAGGTCACAAAAACGTCTAAATTCCTCTTCTTCCATCTTTTCTTCATGAATATGGGCAATGATTCCAGGGACCCTACCAATTATAAATATTCCTAATCCCAAATCAGGAGTGAATCCTAAATCGGATAAAATAGCTGCATTTGCTCCATCAACATTTAACCTAATTTTCTTTTTTTCATATATCAAATCTTCAAGAGCCAAAGCTAATTTGATGTGAGGTCCAATGAAACCTTCCTTAATAACAATTTCCATTAATTTATCTGCCCGTGGATCAATATCATGATACCTATGTCCAAAACCTGGAATCTTTTGATTGTCAATATATTCGCCGTAAATATCAATAGCCAAACTTGCAATCTGCTTATTGTCTATACCTGAGTCTCCTGTACGATATATTGAATCAATTCTAGATTGAAATAATTCCATTGTTTTTTCAATTGCTCCAGCATGCTTATGTCCAAAAGACAACAATGCTCCAGCTACTGCTGAATTCATAGGAGAACCTGATGATGCTACAAGCCTTGCTGTTTGAGTACTTGGAGGAGTAACACCATGGTCACAAAATGAAACAAGAACATGATTAAATATTTTACCTTCCATAGGGGATGGCAATCTTCCTTTTAAAAGTAAATATACCATGTCACTGTAACGGATTTTTTCAATTAAATCACGTTGGTTATAACCTCTTGTTACAATTTTATTTTCTTCTACACGAGAAACGGCTGTTTTTAAAGAATGAGGATTGACTCTAAAATTATTTTCTTGCATTTTCATGTACCTTTTAATTGATTTAAATAAATATATATTTACTCATAATATTAATGTTGCTACTCTTGGCTCAACAAAACATGATGGTCTGACTGCAACTATTCTAACACCACTAGCCCTTTGATTACCTATATTTACATAAGAACCTAAAACTGTTGTTTTTCCACCAAAACCCAATGGTCCAATTCCGCTTTCATTTAATTTGGAAGATACATAGTTTTCAACATCACTTTGACAGTCCAAATTTCCATATGCAATTGACTTTAAAAGTAGAGCATTTGCCTCGTAATGTGTTCTTCCAATACCAATTGATGGAATTGAGGGAGTGCATCCCAATAAATTTAGCGAATCTGTTAACCACTCAACTGCAGTGTCAATAACATTATAAAAAGAACGTTTATGATATACCCTATAAGTTTTTGCCCTGATTTCAGGGCCTCCGCCTTCAAGTATGAAATGTAAATTTAATGTATCGGGTGCAATATCCCTTTTATATGTTGATTCATCATTTGAAGAGTCAATTAAAATGGAAGCCGGTTTAAGCATTCCCGGTTTTTCATATAAACCTGTACTTTGTTCAATTCTTTGAAAATCATTGCCTTTGACTGCCATAGGCCTTGCTGGAAGATTATTTAATCCTAAAGCTATCCCTTCATGAATCTGATTTAATAACTCGCCGGTTAATTCTCTTTTAGAGCCCATTTCAACAATAACATGCGGAATTCCCGTATCGTCACATAAAGGAAACTTAGTTTTCTGGGCAACCTTATAGTTTTCTAAAATTTGTGATAGGGCCCAACGAGCATTTTCATTCTCTTCACTTTCAATTGCATTAGTCAAGGCTTTTAATTTATCATCAGTTAGTGTGGTTGATGCTTTTATGATTTTTTCAGAAATGTCTTCAATAATATTCATGAAACTCACTCGGGAACTGACAAATCATCACTTTGATTTGGTGATGCAATAGCTTGAGGGCAATAATTGTCAATCATTCTTTTAACTAGCATTACTTGTTTTATACGGGCTTTAGCTTCTTTTTCAGTTGTATCCCAATTATGATTCGCCGCAACAGATCCTCCAGTTTTTAAATAGACCGGAGCTGCAACATCAATGAATTTAGGAACTTCATAATGACGTATGAATCCTCCAGTGGATTTTGGATTTTCAGTATGCAAATCTATAGACATGTCCACCGCATTTCTAATAGCTGCAATCATTGGAATTTGTAAGTCTCTAACAGGATTTAATGAATTAAGACCATTTTCTTCTAACAATTTGGCGGCTGCTGGATTTGAATGACCTGCATGGGCTGATAATTTAAAATGAGTGTTTTTAGGGATTTCACCATCATTACGCATCTTATTTAAAACCCAAAGAAGACCTTCATCATATAATAAAATTCCACGAACACCTAAATCACATGCCCTTTTCACATCTTCAATAGCATAAACTAAATTATCATATCCTCTAAGCCTATAACCAATTCTACTTCCTTCCTTTGTGTGGACAGTAGCGGAAGTATCATAAGTTGCTCTTGGACCTACTGATAAAAATAACTCACAGCCATAATCTTTAGCTAAATTAACCATTAATTTTATTTCTTCGTCAGTTAAAAGCATGATTCCCTTTGTCTGGGTAACTCTATGGATAAAAACATCATGTTTTCGAGATTCAATCAGAAGAGTTTTCATTGTATTTGGAGATTGGATTCCCGGAACTTCAAAACGATATTGTCCGCCATCATTAAATCGTTTAGATGATTTAAAATCATCAAAAGTCTCTTCAATTCCAATATTTCTTAAAAATTCTTTTGTTTTATCCATAATATCTACTCATTTAATTTTTGAACTACATATTTCATAGAATACTCTTCAATAGAATCAATGACTGTAAGATTTCTTACATCATAAAGCGGATTATTGGATTTGAATTTATCTATTAATTCGCTTAATTTATATGGATTTTCAAAATCTCCTTTTGGAAGTAATGTAATATTTTGAAATACACCATTTCTGAATGTTTTATCTAATTTAATAATTACATTTGATGGCCTTTTTTCTGGGTATAATTCATTCAATTTATCATCTGAAAGTATTATCATCCTATTTGCAAGATTCTTAATACTGTTTACCTTATCAACGGTAGAATAATTATCTAAAAGACCATATTCAATTAATTGATTAATATCATCAACTGTCACTTCACCAACTACTAGAGATATTGCAACAGCATAAGGTAAGGATTGTCTTAACTCTTCAATATTTTTAGGGTTGAAATTATTGTGCTGTGCTGCAACATCATATGTCTTTACAGCTATATTTTCAATATGATCATATTCATCGCCGATACTTGCCTTAAGCTTTAGAGCTGTGTCAATTGATGAGTGAATATGTCTGCAAAATGGATATTTCTTAAAGTAAATGTCCCTAACCCTTACTTTACCAATCTCTTTTAAAACTTTTTCAAATGAGAACTCTTCAATTTCATAATCATCATCATACACCATTGTTTTTAGAAAACCTTCTTTTCCTTCAAATATTGTTCCACTGCCAGTGAAACCATTTCTTGCAAGGAATGCAGACAATATTCCATTATAAACTGCTTTTCCCGCATGTAATGATTTTCCCATAGATCCCCCATGATCAGATTCCAAAAGTCCTGCCGCTTGGGTTCCGCATAAACCTAGTGCATTTAGAATTTGTTCATCATCCAGTTTTAATAATTTTGAAGCAACAGTTCCGGCAACAAATGCACCTATAGTTCCAGTTGTATGAAATCCCTTGTTTCTATGTTCAGGATTTACAATTTTTCCAAGCAATATTCCTACTTCATAGCCTACAATGACTCCTTCTAAAAATTCCTTTCCACTTAAATCGAAACTTTCAGAAATTGCCAATGCAGTTGGAAAAATAACTGAGCCCAGATGGATTTGTGCTCCCCGGTGTCCATCATCCAACTCTAAAACATGTGCTGAAACACCATTTAAAAAACCAGCACTTAAAATATTAGTTTTTTGATTTCTTCCTATAATTGAAGCTTTAAGATTTAAATTCAAGTTTCCTGAAAATATTTCTTCAACTGTATTAAAAGCTATTTTTGAAGCCTCTTCATTTGCTCCTCTGTAGGTTACTCCAAAAAAATCTAAAAAAGCAGCTTTTACAGTGGTGATGGATTCCACAGTTGCTTGTTCATAACGATAGTTTGAAATAAATTTAGAAATATTTTTTAAAAACATAAAACACCTATCTTAATATATGTAAAAATAGTGTTAAATAGTTAACTTATTTAATATTAAAAAATAATTTAAGCAGCTGGAACTCCAGTTAAAACAAGAACAATATGTGCTACAACAGCTGCACCATAATAAGTAGCTGCAATAACCAAAACAGTTATAACAACCGCTCTCCAACCCAATGCTTTAAATTCATTCCAACTTTTACCCATTCCAATACCTACATAAGCTAAAAATACGGTTACAATAGATAAAAGTTCAACTTGTGAAACATGACGTAAAACAAATTCTGATGTCGGCATGCCCGGAAATGCAATTATAATACCTATTATACTGATATACAAAATCGATGAAATGTCAAATGGAAGTTCTCTTTCAAGCCATACTCCTATAAGGGTAACAAATGACAATATGCCCATACCCATCAAAGAATCCATCATTGGATGCTTATAACCTAAAAAATTAGCGACAACAGTGATAACTGAAAATATGGCCAATAATAAAATCCAATTGAGAATACCATGAACAGATACATTTTCAGATCCTTCTATAAAATCAGACATTTATTCATCCTCCTTTTCCGGCACTAAGGCTTCCCTTCCGATTTTAGGTTCAAGCCAATTGTATATTTTTTCTGTTAACGGAAGTGCTACAAATATCACTATATAAATACCTACACAAAATGAAAGCAAATTACTGAATCCTGCAAATGCTTCAATTTGAGATTCCATTCCAGGAAATGCTGCAAGAGTTGGTCCGATAGCCGCCGCATTCATACTTGCACTACCTACACCACTGGCCATTGCATAAGCATATGGATGCATCGGTATGAAAGATAATGAGAAAGTAACAAGGAAACTGATAAATATTGTACCAATTACAGTTCCAATAATAAATATTGCAAATACTCCTCTTGATTCCGGGGAATTGAAACCATATTTGTCAACAACTACAGCAACATTTGGTTCCCTACCAATAGAATTAGTCATACCAATAGCTTCTTTTTTAAATCCTAAAATCAACGCTATCGGAAGTATTAAAATAGTTGCAAGGTGCCCTAATTCCTGTAAAATTAAAGCAGGACCCATTTTAAATATCAAATGTATTGATTGACCACTGGAAACGGCCAACTTTGCAATCAAAACACCAATGAAAAGCATCATTGCCCCTTCAGCAATATTGGCCTGTTTTCTGTGAATCCATTTAATTGGCTTAACCAAATAAAAAGCAAGACCTAAAATAATAGTATAAATTAAAGGCATTATTGTAATAGCTACATCACGTGTAAGTGGAATTCTGATTGTGCCTATTAATTCAGCAATAATTACTAAAACAAGTACTGTACCATGTAACCTTACATCTCTCCAAGGGTTTTTATTTAAAATCCGTTCATCTGTTTTTTCACGATAAATATGCTCGATTTTGCCGTCTTTATCTGGAATAAAAATCCACTCCCCAAGCAATATAACTTTTTATTGTACAATATTAATTTACTTAAAACATATTATTTAAATTAATATCATTTAATTTTAAAAATAACACAAAACATGAAAAAAATGGGGAAATTAAAATAATACTTTTTCACAAAATAAGAAAAAAATTAAACAGAAACACCAGTAATTACTAAAATAATATGTGCAACGACAGCAGATCCGAGATATGTTGATGCAATAACTAGAACAGTTACAATAATTGCACGCCATCCTAAGGCTTTAAATTCATTCCAGCTTTTACCCATACCAATACCTACATAAGCTAAAAATACAGTTACAATAGATAAAAGTTCAACTTGAGAAACATAATACTGCAACGTACTAGAAGTAGGCATGCCTGGAAAAGCTAAGACAATACCCATCACACTAATATAAATAATTGAGGAAATATTAAATGGAAGTTCACGTTCCAACCAAACTCCAATCAATGTAATAACAGATAATATTGCCATACCCACCAAAGAATCTGAAATAGGATGTTTATAACCAATGTAATTACCAATAACAGTGATAATTGAAAATATGACTAAAAGCAGAATCCAATTAAAGATTCCATGAACAGAAATATTCTCAGATCCATCAATAAAATCACCCATCTACTTACCTCCCTGTTCTTCAGTAATATCTTTTTTGCCAATTTTTGGCTCTAAAAATCCATATAATTTTTCAGTTAAAGGCAAAGCAATAAAGATTACAATATATATTCCAACAGAAAATGAAAGAAGATTACTGAATCCTGCAAATGCTTCAATACTTGTTTCCAGACTTGGAAATGCTGCAAGAGTAGGTCCTAAAGATGCCGCATTCATACTGGCACTGCCCACTCCACTAGCCATAGCAAAAGCATATGGATGTAGCGGTAAAATAGAAACACAGATACTTGTTAAAAAACTGATAAATACTGTTCCAATTATTGTTCCAACAATGAAAAGTGCAAAAATCCCTCTGGATTCCGGAGAATTAAATCCGTATTTATCAACAACAACTGCGACTTCAGGTTCACGACCAATAGAATTTGTCATTCCAATTGTTTCTCTTTTAAATCCTAACAAGAGGGCAACAGGAAGCGCTATGAAAATAGTGGCAAGGTGTCCCAATTCTTGAAAAATCAAAGCAGGACCCATTTCAAATATCAAATGTATTGATTGACCACTGGCAACAGCCAACTTTGCAATCAACACTCCAATAAAAAGCATCATTGCTCCTTCAGCAACTCGAGATTGTTTTCTTTGAATCCATTTAATGGGTTTTGCAAGATAAAAAATTAGCCCTAAAACCATAGTATATAACAACGGCATTATTGAAACTGAAACCCCTTCAGCTAGATTTAGCTCAATTGGTCCGATAAATTCTGCAATAATAACCAAAAGAAGTACAGATAAATGTAAACCATAATCCTTCCAAGGATTTTTCTTTAAAATACGCTTATCAGTTTTATTACGATATATATGTTGAATATCTGTCGTGTCAATATCATCATTTGAAATAATAACCCTCTCCCACCCAACACAAAAATGTGTTATTAAAATTATCTTTCAAAAAACCACTATATAAATTAGTAGGATTTAGTTCTCAAAAGTTCTAAAAACATGAATAAAAATCGGAAAAAATTAAAAAATAGTTCACTAAAAGTGAACAATAAAAAATGAACATAAACACTGCAATAGAAAAATAAAGAAATTAAAAGCATATTTTTATCAAATTACATTCTACAAAGCGGTTTTGAAAGATGTCTTCTAGCAGAAACTGGAGTCTCATAAAACTGAACATTTTTTAAATTTCGTTCAATCATAATAGGAACTTTTTCATTTGATTCAATTTTCTTTCCACATTTCTTACATTTAAACCCTTTATTTTTTCCAGCAGAAGTCATTCTTTTTCCACACTCACAGATAGGATTTCTATACTCAACATCATTTAAACTAATGACCTGGAATTTTTCAATATTAAAAGTATTTTGCTCACCAATCCCTCCAAATACTCTAATTACATCACCAGGGCGCAAATAAGAAACAATCTTTCTAAAACTTTTAGTTGGCTCATATGCCCCACATTCAATTTCACCGGATTCATCCTGAATATAGAAAAACAGATGTCCCCCATCAATGACCTTAGGTTTATTTTTTACTTCACCTATAACTTCATAACACCCAAACTGTTTCATTGATGATATATCTGGAGTTTTTTGTATGTGCATATCTGTGTGTTGGTTTGTTTTAAAAATACAATAATCGACAATAGGTTCATTGACTTTAACAATTTCTTTAGCCTTTTCTAATGCTTCAACAGTATTTGACCTGATTCCATATAAAACTGGACATGGTGTTTTTGGTTCTATTGCAATATATTTCTCCCCATAGTCAATGTTTTCAAAGGTATCCGGAAAGGTTTCCTTATCCATTTTATAAACTGATTCATAGTCAATTTGTCGTTTAGTTCCATAATTTTCAGATGATCTGTACGTAAGCAATTCAAAAGTGTAATCAGATAAAGGCAAACTGATGGCTGCAATTGAACCGATTATTCCTCTTCCTTTTTTAAATTTATGGATTTCACAACCAACTGATTTTCCAAACTCTTCAGCCTCTTCAATTGTTATAAACTCATAGATAGCTTTAAATGCATATTCCTGCATCTCTTTTGTAATTTCACCTTCATAAAATATAACACCAGGATTTGTATTGTCACAGTCAAACATGGATAATTTTTCAACTTCATTTAAAACTATTTCTTTCGCTAAACAAACTTTATCATCATTTTTGATTTTAAAACTAACTCCACCATTACCGCGAGTTTTGAATCTGGCAAATGGATTTAATCTAATTAATCTGGGATAATCAAGAAGTTCGATTCCGTTCTCTTTTAATTTATTAATTATTTGACTTGCAAGAAATGTTGTGCACATTCCATCTGGAGAATCAGTATCATCTATTCCAATATATAAAACACTAATTTAAATCACCTTAAATATAAACATATATAGAATTAAAACATTATATATTTAATTAAGAGGTTATGAAATGTTGACAAGAGGACAAATGCTACAAAATATTGAAAATTTATTAAAATCTCAAGGTTATAAAACTTCAGATATTTATGATCAAGGTTCATTTGATTTGGTAGCAAGAAAAAACTTGTTAATTTTACTTTTAAAAACCTTTTTAAACATTGATAGCATAAATGAACACAATGCTCATGAAATGAAGCAATTAGCCAATATTTTCTTAGCTTCCCCCATCATAATTGGAGAAAAATCAAGAAATGGACTGCTTGAAGAAGGCGTAATCTATGAAAGATACGACATTCCAACAATCGGTTTTGAAACCTTCAAAAATATGATTGTTTATAATGAATATCCTGAAATTTTAGCTGATCGTGGAGGATACTTTGTTAAAATTGATGGAAATGTTATAAAACAATATAGGGAAGAATATTCAATGTCTTTAAAAGATTTGGCCAGTCTTGCACATGTTTCACGTGCTACAATGTATAAATATGAAAACGGCATTGTTCGTGCAAATACCGAAACTGCAATGATTTTAGAGGAAATCCTCAATACAAAAGTTACTTTAGATATTGACTTATTAAAACAACCCCAAAAGGATAACATTGAATATAGTGATGATGTTAATGATTTATCCAAATTGGGATATGGAGTATTATCCACAAATAAAAGTCCATTTGACGCCGTTGCAAAAATGAAAAGTTCGGATAAGGATTCACCGCTTCTGACAAATATTGAGAAAAACAGAAGCGAAAAAACATTGAAAAGAATGGCAATTCCATTAAAAGATTTATCAATGGTTACAACATCCGAACCGGTATTCATAATCAATAATGATAAAATAAGAGAATCAATAGGCACAATACCGGTTATAAAATCCTGGGAGTTAAAAGAGTTTGAAAATTCCAAAGAATTATTAAAAATGATTAAAGAGAGAAAAGAAAATTAGAGTGATAATATGGAAAATTTACAAATTACAGATATGGAGAATCATCCTATAAAATGGGTTTGCAACTATAAAGGACAAAGGGCTATAGGAATTTGTGGAAAAACTCAAAAAATAGCTATGTTTGCATCAGATGAAAGAGTATCTAGAATCCTTGACGATATTGTTATTGGAACTGATGAAACACAAGAGGGATACGGTTGTGAAGAAAAAGACAGATGCTGTAATTTTGAATGTGAACTCTGTGAAATTTCTCCAAGACAATATTTACAGATTACCGGTAAAAAACCGTCTAATAAAAATATAAAAGATTTAATTAATGGATTAGCTGATTTAAATAAGACTTTAAAAGAAGATGGATTCATTCCATTTGAAGAATATGAAATAGTGAAACTTTAGTATTCCTTTAGAAGTGAAAAGTCTTCACTAGCTTCCTCAACTTTAGCAACACCCAATGCAATTAAATCCACATAATCTATTTTTTTCAAAAATTCAAAAGCTTCTTTTGGTTGTAAAACCCCAGCTGCCAATACTCTGGTAGCTATTACTTTTTTATTTAAACTTAACAATCTCTGTTTGAAATCTTCCCTTTGGGAAGAATTAAACGCACTTATATCCATCATATAGGATAAAGAGTTGAATGGAATCATAAAAAAGTCAAACAAATCCATATCTAAATTATCTGGAAGCAAATCTGTAGTTCTTGAAGGAAAAGCAGTGACCAATCCTGAAAGTGCTCCAGTACTGTTAATCTCGGACAATATCTTTGAAGTCAACCTCCAATCATAGCCATCAACAATGAACTCATCAACAAGCATTATTGGACAATCATATTTGCTGAATAGCTCAATATCCTCATCCCAATCCACTTCTTTTGCAACTTCATAATTCGGATTTAAATAATCAATGTCAGATTTGCCTATTGTTGCAATGACTTTCATTTTACAATCCTGTTCGGCTGCAATATCATATGCTTCAAGCAAATTGGAATCATTAACTAAATTAATGGCTCTGACACCTTTGTTATAAGATTCCACTATAACGTCTGCAATATTTTGAGGATTTTTATATAAATCATCAAGATAAAGTCTAGATCTATGCCCATAATAAAGTTCAGCCATAAATGGCCCGTAACCTAATATTGTTTTCGGAATTTCTTTACCTTTAAATTCTAAATCCTCAAAAAACATTTTATCACTATTCTTTTTCAACTACAACAGCAGTTCCATAAACAAGAATTTCTTGCATTACTTGAGATATTTCATTTGAGTCAAATCTAATAGCTACAATCCCATTTGCGCCTAATTCCTTTGCATGGCCAATTGCTCTTTGTAACGCTTCATCCCTTGAATCTTCCATCATTGATACATATTGTTTGATTTCTCCACCAAAGAGAGATTTTACACCGGCTCCTATTTGGCCTCCAGCACCTCTGCTTCTGACTGTTAAACCATAAATAAATCCTTTTGTTTCTACTATCTTAAAACCTGGAATATCATTTGCTGTTGAAATCGGAAATTCTTCTACAGAAACCATAATTTATCCTCCATTATTTTCTAAAGTCAAGCAATAATACCAATCTTAACTTTAATATTAAATATTGAATTTATTATATAAAAAATATTGGAAAATTGAATAATAATTTAAATTTTAAATATGATAAAAAATATAAATTTAATTAATATTTATTATTAAAATATTCTTTTAAAAAACAAATTATGGTGAAATAATGAAAGTACTTGTTGCTGATGCTATTAACGAAAAAGGTATCGAAAACCTAAAGGAAGTGGCTGAAGTCATTGTTGACACAAGCATCACTCCTGAAGAGTTAGCAGATACCATCCATGAATATGATGGAATCATTGTAAGAAGCCGGACAAAAATTACTGCAGATTTAATCGAAAAAGCAGATAATATGAAAATTATCGCAAGAGCTGGTGTTGGAGTAGACAACATTGATTTAGATGCCGCAACTGAAAAAGGTATTATGGTTGTAAACTCACCGGAATCCACTTCAGTTACTGTAGCTGAACATACTATGGGATTGATTTTAAGTATGGCCCGTAAAATTTCAATTGCAGATAAATCTTTTAAAAGTGGCAAATGGGAAAAGAAAAAATTCATGGGTGTAGAACTTAGAAACAAAACTCTTGGTGTAATCGGAATGGGAAGAATCGGTTCACAAGTAGTAAACAGGTGTAAAGCATTTGGTATGGATGCTATGGCTTATGATCCATACTTGCCTGAAGAAGTCGCAAAACAAATGGGTGTTGAATTAACTAATTTGGAAAAAGTACTTAAAAATGCTGACTTTATTACAATTCACGTACCTCTTACCCCTGAAACTAAACATTCCATCTCCACAGAGCAATTTGAATTAATGAAAGATACTGCATATATTGTAAACTGTGCACGTGGTGGAATTATCGATGAAGAAGCATTATACGATGCTTTAGTTAATAACAAAATTGGTGGAGCTGCTTTAGATGTATATGAAGAAGAACCACCTGCAGAAAATTCAAAATTATATGAACTTGATAATATCGTATTAACTCCTCACATTGCAGCTTCTACTAAAGAAGCTCAAAGAGACGCTGCAATTATCGTAGCTGATGAAATTATTGATTTAGCAAAAGGTAAAGCTCCAAGAAATGTATTGAATATGCCACGTATTGATAGTAACACATTCCAAGAAGTATCTCCATACATGGGATTATGTGAAAAATTAGGTAGCTTTATCTCCCAAGGGGTCAACGGTAAAATCAAAGAAATCGAAATCATTTACAGTGGAGGATTAGCTGAAATTGATAACCTTGAAATCTTAACTAGAACTGTTATTCAAGGTGCTGTAAATCCATTCTTAAGTTCTCCTGTTAACGCAGTAAATGCAACCCTTGTTGCTAAAGACAGAGGAATAAGCATTACTGAAGGTAGAAAAAACAATTCAAAAGGATATGACTCATTAATTAAAGTTATTGCAAAAAGTGCAGAAGATGAATTCTCAGCAGTGGGAACACATCTACACGAAGCAAGAATTTTAAAAGTAAATGATTACTGGGTTGATGTTATTCCTGAAGGACACATGTTTATTGCAAAATATGAAGATGTTCCTGGAAGTATTGGTAAAATCGGTACCAAACTAGGAGAACACAATGTTAACATTGGAATTATGCAAGTTGGAAGAGATGAAAAAGGCGGAAGAGCTATCATGGTTCTAACTTTAGACAAAGAAATTCCAAAAGAAGTTATAAAAGAAATCCAAGCTTTAGATAATGTTTATGAAGCTAATGGATTAGAATTATAAAAAACAATTTTCACCATATTGTTTTTTATTTTTTTTATTTTTTTCAACCAAAAAAAAGAGTTATTCCTTAAATTCTCTTGATATTCTTTTTATACTGCCATCAGAATTAATTTCTATTTTTATTACTTGATTTTGAGCCTGATTTCTTTTTTCAAAATCGCCATAGTGATATTTTTTCTCTTCATCAAGACTTTTGAAAAATTCGTCATCTTCTTCATCGAAAAATCCAGGTTTAAACTCATCACTATCAGTTACAACATCACTTTCATCAAAAAATTCATCCGGATTATCCTCTATTAAATGTTTAAAATCCCCAATTGTATAATCTAAAGGTTGACCGTACCTATCATATGATTTAAATGTTTCTAAACTATAAGGCAAGCATACGATCATGTGAAAGTATCCGTATCTTGAAAATGTTCTTAAATCAGCGCTTGATGGCATCGCACTTGGTCCCGGATGTGAATGAACAGATCCAAAATATTTTGTAGTCATTGGAATTAATTCAGTGTGAACGACAGCGCCTGTTTCACAGGTTTCGCCAGGTATAAATAATAAACTAGTAATGTATAATACCTTATCTTTAATTTTACCATCAAAGAATGCTAAAAATTCATTTGGATAAGCTTGTTTGGAATAGTAGATTACAGATTCCAGAACTTCCCTATCGACTTTAACTTCATTGAATTCTTCAGAATCATTACCAAATATTTTAGAAATAAAACTCATTTTATCACCTGAATCTCCTTGAAGAATTTTTCATTAAATATTGGAAGTTCCCAATCTGTGTAAATGTAACTTCTATATGAAACCTGGTCTTTATTTTCTTTTTTATTAAAACCGACTACTTTTTTATTTTTCCTATATACTGCAATTCCTCTTTTTTTATAAGTCTCAACATCATTCAAGTTAATACCATTTTCAAACAAGAATTCATGAATATCACTTAAGTTCATGCCTTTTATTTTATCATTCGCTTCAGAATTTGAATAGATGGATTTGAGGTATGCAATCCCATGGGCATTTACACAATTTCTCCAGGATTCATCCTGCCTCCACTTGAAATAATTTAATATGTCACTGTCATTGATTGGTATAATTCTTGAATCAAACGCAGGAGGCTTTTTAAATTCAGTGTTATAATGCAATACAAAAGAACTTGCAGTGAAACTGGCAATTACAGAATTAATTTTTTCAATTCTACCCTCAAATGGAACATTATCTAAAAGTAAGCTTATTTCATCTGAAAACGTGTAAACAAACTCCGGTGAAAACTCTTCAAATAAATCTCTACACACTTCAGAGATTACATTATAAAAATTATCATCATATGGTTTAACTAAATTTAAATCGCGAGCTAATTTATGGAAACTTCTACCATCCAGACGAATGATAATTTTAGAGTTTTTCGGAACTCTTAGGGATGAATAAACTTCAAATTCCTTCATTATCCGCCCACGCTAATTATCTCATTGAAACTTTTAAGTAGCCTAATTGCTGAGAGTGCTGCCAACATACTAGTTTTCGGATTTGATGCACATGGATAATTCATAGTAGTAGTTTTGAACTCACCAAAGTCTCCTTTTGCAGTAATTTCATGAACATTTCTGTCCACTTTAGGATCAACAATTATCTTAACATCAATATCCATGTTACATGCCATACTAATTGTTGCTGCAACATTAATGTTAAGTGGGAACTCTTTAACTGCTTCGGAAGCTTTTCCTTCAAATAAAACTTCTTCAGAATCAATGTCTTTTCCAAGTGACTTTGGAGATTTGCGAGTTACAAGATTAACTTCTTTTAAACCGAATTTAGCAACAGCCTTAATACCATCCAAACCTACAACTGCACCAGACGGTAAGTGTATTTTTGCATTATTCTCTTTAGCTATCTTTAAAACATCATCGTAAAAATCCATATCCATAAATGCACCAATACTCATAATAATCATGTCTTTACCATGTTCAAGTACTTTTGGTGCAAATTTTTTAACTGAATCTGGTGAAGCGCATTCTAAAACTAAATCAACATTATTTAACATGTCTTCAAAGTCAAGTGCCGCTATCCCATTAGCCAAACTTGCTAAATTTTCAGCCCTTTCAATGTCTTTATCAAAAAAGTATGCCATTTCAATTCCATTGTCTTCTGGAACTATGCTTGTTGTAATAATATTGGCAATAGCTCCACATCCTATAATACCTACTTTCATAGTATCACTTAGAGCAAGTTATTAAATAAAATATAAATAAAAAAAAGAATTTTAAAAGATTATTACTAATCTTTTAGTCAAATTGAACTTGAGTTTCAGTTTGTGGTTGAGTTTCAGGTTGTTTTGGAGTTGCCTCAGGGATTTGTGGTTCTGGAGTAATTTTTTTCATATCCCTAGGGTTGATTAACATGATATCTCCAATAGCTTGAACTTTGTCAAAGTCCACAGTTAATAAATCATTTTGAAAAGATCTCATATCATGTTCTTCTGGAGCTTCTCCACGAATACTTCCAAATATTTGACCTACTAAAGAACCTGAAGACCTTTTTTCTTGTTCAATTGCTCTTACTTGTAATTTTGAAATAGTTCCTAACCTAATATTAAGAATAACATCTTCTACACGACCAACATAATGTCCAGTGTTGGTATAAATATCTAAACTGCGTAATTTTGAAACTTCTACCATGCTTACACCACAATATAAAATAATATTAAATAAATATGTATTATTTTATTTAATTGTTAATATAAATAGTTTTTGTTTTTTAAAGTTAAAAATCGCTTATTTTACAAAAAACTTATTAAATTTAATAATAAAAATATAATTTAGATTACAAGGAGACTTTAAATTGTGGGATACAACAAAAGATTATAGAATTTTAGTAGCAAGCAAAGCAAGAGAAAATTACCTGAATCTTATTCCAACAGCTTCATTTAGAGGAAGTTGGAATAAAAAACAAGCCGTTGATTTAGGAAAGCAAATGAACAGTGATTTTCAATCATTAACCTATTCTTATTTAGAAGGAGATGAATTAACTAATTCTCCCGATGTTGAAGCTTTAAAAGAAAAAGCTATAAAAATTATTGAATATTTAGGTGGAGATGACTGGAATAAAAAGTTCTTAAACAACGCTCCAAAGGAAGATAAAGAAAAAACTCAAGAAAACATTGCAAAAGTGAGATTTTTCCTAGATACAATTATCGGTTTAAAAGACCGCCTCGCATTAGGTCCAATCAACGACCCAATTTTAGGTATTGACATTAAAGTCGGTGAAGTGATGAGCGTTACAAAACATCCTAAAAATGAAAATTTACTTATTTGTAATGTTAATTTAGGAAAACGTGCAATTACAGTTGTTACCAATGATTTGAATGTTAAAGATGACAATAAGGTTGGAGTCTCCCTGCTTCCACCACAATCATTCAGCGATATCGTTAGTGAAGGAATGTTTTTGGGAATGAATGGAAGTATCCTCAAAGATGTTGAAGGTGAACTTGGACAAATGCCTAAAGGAATTCCAATGGAATCACTTAATGAAACCCGTAACCTTGTTGAAAATTATTTAAAATAAGTTTAAAAAACTTATTTTCTTTTTTTAATATTGATTTTACCTTAAAAAAATTGTATAACTTTAGAACGAAAGTTATATAACTAATAACGAATATACGATATTTTAATTAAAAAATAAAGTAAAATTAGTTTGATTTTGCTACAATATTATAAAATAAGGGCAATTTTACTAAATGAAAGCAATTTAATGAGGTAAAATTATGTATGATTTTTTGGCGAGTCAAGAAAATATTTAGTTGAAGTAAGAAAGAAAGAATATCTTAAAACTAAAATTGGAATCCATACAAAAGTTTGCAACACTTTAAGAAATTCAAAAGATCCGACTGAAAAATATGTTGGTGGAATTCTAATCTATTTGAAAAAAGCTAGAGGATTTGCTGACTACGATTGGAACAAAAAAAACATGTCTTATTTTGAAAAAATATTGATTCAAGCAAGAAAAGATGTGCCAAATGGATTAGAATCATTAGAATATTTAATAAAAAAATATAGAAACAATAATGGAGGTAAATGATGGAAATGAATGATAAAGAATTTGAAGAAAAATTTTCAGAAATACTTGAATTTTATGAATTAACCGAACCAGAAAAAGTTCATTGTTTTATTAAGAAACATGAAAATTTATTAGAATTACTTGACAAAGCAAAACCCTACTTAAAAGAAACATTCCCTCAGGGGGACTTTGAATTAGAGATGTACTGTGATTTAAGTGGTGAAGGTGACCATTCATTACTTGTAAACATTCATGTCGATGATGAAACATTCAACAATGGATTTATGCATAAAATAAATCGAGTAAATATGAAAATTCTACCTTTTCAGAAAAAACTTAATTTACTAAACGAAATTGCTTTAATGCCAGGAGTAAGAAATCAATGCTAATAAGAACAATCTCCGATTAAAAAGGTAGAATATTTCTACCTTAAATTTAATCCAATTAATTTTGTTTTTGTCATCTCTTCTACAGCATATTTTATTCCTTCTTTTCCAACCCCACTATTTTTAAATCCTCCAAATGGCATGTTATCTGTTCTAAAAGTGGATTGCTTATTTATAAATACTGTTCCTGCTTCAATCTCCTGAGCACATCTCATTGCATTTGCATAATCTGATGTAAATACCCCCGCCTGCAATCCATATTCAGTGTCATTAGCTACATTAATAGCTTCATCAAGATTTTTGACGCGAATAATTGGTGCTACAGGCCCAAATGTTTCATTTACAACCAAATCCATGTCAGTTGTGACATTATCAATGACAGTAGCTTGGTAAAATGCACCATCACGAACTCCTCCTGTTAATATTTTAGCCCCGTCTTGAACCGCATTATTTACTGTTTCTTCAACCTGTATTGCAGCTTTTTCGGATATTAATGTTCCAAGAGTAGTTTTTGTATCTAAAGGATTGCCCATTACTAATTTTTCTGTTTCATCAACTAATTTTTGGCCAAATTCATCTGCAATTTCATCTTCGATTATGATTCTTTTAACACCCATACAAACTTGACCTGCATTTAGAAATGCTCCATTTATTACTCCTTTAACTGCTTTATCAATATTTGCATCACTTAAAACAACCATAGGGTCGTTTCCGCCCAATTCCAAAGTTACCTTTTTCATTCCCGCTTTTTGAGATATCATTAAACCTGTTGTTACACTTCCAGTGAATGAGATTTTATTTACCCCATTTGAAGTGACCAGATAATCTCCAACTTCAGAACCATATCCGGTAACAGTATTTATGACACCATCCGGAAATTCTTCATTTAAAAGTTCAGCAAATTTCATTACAGTTAATGGAGCTTCTGTTGGTGGTTTTATAATAACAGTATTTTTACAAGCTATTGCAGGTGCAATTTTGTGAATTGTTAGATTTAAGGGATAGTTAAATGGAGTAATGGCTGCAACAACCCCTAAAGGCAATTTCTGTGTGAATGCAAAAAATCCTTTACCATTCAACCCTGAATCCAATGGCACGCTTTCACCATAGATTCTTTTTGCCTCTTCAGCTGACAGTTTTAATGTTTCTATTGATCTGTCAAGTTCAACTAAAGATTCATTAATTGGTTTTCCTACTTCCAATGTTAATAAATGAGCCAAATCTTCACGATTATCCTTCAATTTTTCAACAACATTAAACAATTTATTAGAAACTTTAAAAGCAGACATTTCTTGTAAACTTTCTTTAGCATCATTTGCTTCAGTTATTGCCAAATCAGCAATTTGCCTGTGAGCAACTGGAATTGTATCTATTACCTCATTATTGTAAGGGTTTTTAACTTCCAATAAATCTTCACTTGAGATGTGTTTTCCACCAATTAACATGTCCATTTTATCACCTTGAATTAATATTTATATTAAAACTAATAAATAATCACTCATGGAAACTACAAGATTTGAAACTTTTTTTGATGCAATAATTGCAATCATCATAACTGTTTTAGTTTTAAAAATCCCCCAGCCCCCATCACCAACACCCGGTGCTCTTTTAGGATTAAACTCAATTTTTGTTGCGTATTTAATCAGTTTTTTGATTTTATACAATATTTGGTATGCAAATCACAACTTATTCCAAATTGTTGAAACAATAGACAACACTTCCGTGTGGATTTATGGAACAATGACATTTGTCATTTCACTTTTACCTTATTTTACAATTTGGATTGCATATCACGTTAATTCCATTCCCGCTGAGACCATGTTTGGATTAATATTTATTGTAACACATATCCTAAACACATTAGCAATACGGGCGATTTATAGAAGCAATCCCTATAATAAACAATTGAATGAAATGCGTTTTGATTCTCTCTACATGAACCTTCCAATGATTGTGTTAATTATTGGCTTTATTTTAACCTACACAATTTATATTCCGGGAATCTATGTCTGTTGTTTATTATCAGTTGTATTGTGGATTATTTTAGGTAGACTATTGCGGAGGTCTGGCGATGGAAACTGACCGTTTTGAGGCATTAATAGATGCTATTCTAGCAATTATCATTACAATTATTGTTTTGGAAATACCTCTTGCAAGTGCTGGAACTTGGAGTTCCCTTTATGAGATAAGATATGAATTCATAATTTATGCAATTAGTTTTATTGTGTGTTTTAATTTCTGGAATTATAACAACAACATATTCAGTATTGTAAATAAAATTGATTCCAAAGTTATTTGGGTAATGGGAATTACATTATTTGTTTTTTCACTACTTCCATACTTTACAACCTTTGTTGGTGAAAATTTCTATGAATTCTTCCCACAATTTATGTATGGCATGTGTTTTTTAATAACTGCCATCCTCACATTATTCATAGGGAAATACTTAAAAGAGGCAGATCCTGCAAATATTGCATTACATCTTGCCTTAAATAATCACTACCCAATATATGGAACCATCATTCTGGTTTTAATCGGAACTGTGATTGGATACTTTATATATCCTCCGGCAATTATTATATGTTGCCTGCTTTCAATATTAGGGATATGGATTTTACCAAAACTTCAAAGTTATATTTCATAAAGAGAGGTGCATTTCAAGTGTAACAACTTGAGATGCCTACTTTTTTTAAACAAACACCAATATTTACTTATTTTGAATATTTATTAGTTATTTTCAAATATTTTAAATTTTAATTGTTGAATTCATGAAATAAGAAAATTAGTATTTTAAATTGTGAAATGTGAAAAAAATCTTGAGTTACTGGCAATGAAAAATGTTACAATAATTAAGTAACGATATGCTAAATTGAAATTAAATCATGAATTGACTTATTTTTAAAATTCCAAGTTTCATAAATCTTCCAATATACAAACTGATAATTGAAAACAGGATATTAATATAAATGATTATTTTTTAAAAAATCATGAAAATTTAATAAAATTCCAAATAATTATTCTGTAAAATAAGAATACTAATGTTAATGTTGACAATAATATATCAAAGGTAAAATTCCAAAAGAAAATTAATAAAAATTGATTGAATGAAAAATAACTTTAAATTAAGTTAAATAAATGGAAAATAATGAATTTCTGTTAAGATAATATAGATTTAACTGGAATTCAATGATTATTAGAAAAAAATTCAATTCAAGAAAAAACTTAAAAACGGTTTAATATTAAAATAACTAATTAAAATTTAAAAAAAATAAAAAAAGAAGGTTTATATTTATACATTTGAGTATAATAAACCTAATGCTCTTCCTTCAAAGAATATCAAATAAACTGATAAGATACCTAATAAAATACCTCCAACAGTAGCATTCCATTTAGCAATTAAAGTTACAATGAAGTATAAAACTAATGTGATAATTACAAGAATAATTATGAACAAGACAAGTTTTAAAATTCCTACTCTTGAGATATCTCCAATCGCATCACCAATTGCAAGAGCATTACCAATATCCTCAGTTTTAGCTAATCTGCATTGTGCCATTACTAAAGCAAATGAGAAAATAATAGAAATAATGAAAGTAATTAATCCAGATAACCAGTGTTGGAAGATAATTGCTAAAATTGAACCAATAATAATTGGAATAATCATATAGATTATTTGTACAGCAAATAATTTTACACCATTGATGAATTGTCTTATAGGGTCAATGCCAGGACTGCCGACGTTTCTTTCAATACCATATTTAACAATGTCTAATTGATAACCATTAATCAGGAATCCAATGAAAAGTGCAACAATGATTCCAATTATACCAGATCCAATAACCGCCCAGATATTATTAATTGTTGAACCAGCACCAACAGCTAAAACTGTACCAACTATTGCAATTCCTAAAATAATTCCTAAAATAAGATATAAAATTAATGCTTTAATATTATAAAATGGATAAACTAAAGCATCACTAAAAATTTCACCTAATTCCATTTTTGTTCACCTTCAAATTTATTAAAAAACTCAGTTTTTAGAGCTTACTAATATTTATATGAACAATAATATTTAAATATAATTAATGAACGGCGAAATAATGATAATTAAATTAATTAAAAAAGAAAATTATTATGATTGAAAAAAATAAGAAAATGAACTGATTAAATACTTAAAATATAAAAAAAATAAAAAGAAGTTAAAAAACTCCTTAAATCACTGTGCCATAATATATGCATCATAAGCTGCATAAAGAGCATAAATTAGGTCAATTATCCAAAGAACCCAATGTTTGAATATTAAACCTGCAAAAAGTCCTATTAGTATAGCAATTATAAAGAATATTACTCCTTTTTTAATATCCCCAGCAACAGCTTGACCTAAACCTGGAATAATAAAAGACAATATTCCTGCAAGAATAGCGTTCACCATATTAAATACCTCCATTTAATCAATTAATAAATACTATATAAAACCTTCTATATAAATTTTTGTTATCAATGCCTCAAAGCATATATATAGTGTGAATTAACTGATTGAACTTGTTAGAAATATTTTCCTAATGAATTTAACTGTGAATTGAATTCATTAACTTCGTTTGATGCAATTTCGCCACTTAAATCATTTATATAATTATTATACATATAAATGCCCAGTAAAACTACAACTACAATTCCACCAAAGAGTAATATGAATTCTGCAGATGCTTGACCTTTATTATCCATTAAAATCCCCCCATAAGCAAACTTCCACCAAATGTTGAAATAAAATAAAATATTCCAAAAGATGCTGTAGCTAAAGGTAAGGAAAATTTAAATCCCTTTTTAACATCCCCATACATAATTATGCTAATGATGAACCCAACCAGAACCGAGTGAATTATCAAATAAATCTCCCCAGCAATTGGAGCTGTTAGAATAATTTCCGATTCCATTCCATAGTTTTGCATAAATCCAGAATAAACACCAACCATGCCCACGGCAAATGGTGTTGCAATAACAGCTGAAATTAACAAAAACATTACAGACATCATTACTGTTGACTTTCGCTCACGTTTAAGTGCAAGCAAATCCCTCAAATCATCCGAAACATCACCAAGAACTGATGAAATACTGGATCCCGATTTTCTTCCATCAAGAATAATGCCAAAAATCCTTTCAAGCTCTTTAGATTTTAATCTTTTTGACATTGCACGCCACGCATCATCGAAATTACGGCCCATACGAATTTCAATGATTGTTCTTCTCATTTCATCATATAACGGACCTTCTCCATACTGTGACATGTCTTCCATTGCGTTTTCAAAACTGAGTCCCACTTGTAACATACTTGCAAGTTGCCTTAAAAAGTCAGGTGCTGATTTTTCAATCTCCTGGGCTCTGCGCTCTTGTACAACGACAACATATGTGAAAAGACCCGGAAAGATGAAAAATGGCAAGATTAACACCGACAATGGTAGATTCAGAAGCGTTAATGTTAATACCAGAGTAATTTCACTTGCCAAAATGAAAATTATCAGAATAGCTAAAACTTTACTCGCTTCTGTAAAAATGCCTCCACTAAGCAAAAATTCCTGGAACTTGGATAAATACTTTTCAGGCAGAATATTGTCTAAAAATATAGCTAAATCATTTAGTATTTTAAATTTCATGAAAAAATATTAGATTTTATAGAATATAAAGTGTTAGTTGTATTTAAAATCAATTTTACAAGGTAAAATCAAAGTTAAACAAATGTGGAAAAATTAAAAATATTGAAAAAATTGATTCATGACTCTTCCTCAAATTTTAAAAAAAAAGAAAAAGAATAAAATTAATTATTCTTAATTGTAATTACAGTACTGTTTAAGCCAAGCACCCTTGAGTAATCAATATTATCAGCTATTTTATTTAAAAAACTGATATTGTCAAATTTCAAATCTTCATTTTCAACAACCGGATTGAATTCAATTCCAGTGTCTTTAATAGAAATTAGAATATTTTCAGCATTGTTTCTAACAATTACATCAATATTATCAACTGTTTCATTTGTGTTGATTATATTGACAAGCATTTCCTCAATGGCAAGACTGACCAATCCCGCAGATTTGTTTTCAGCCAAATAGTCTTGAACATTCTGTGATAACTCAACAGCCTCTTTAACATCTCCCTTGATACTATGCTCAAATACTGATTGATCATCATTATGCTTATTGATAAAGAATCCGGAATATTCACCATCAGTTTTTTTATTGATGTATCTTGAATAAGCAAAGATGAACAGTATTGTTAGGGCTTCCGCTATTGCAAATGAAATCCAAATTCCGTTTCCACCAATTGCTAATGAAAGTATTACTGCAAGAGAAATCGGCAACACAAGCCCCTCAAGCAATGAGATAATAGTAGACAAATGGTTTTTTTGTATTGCTTGAGAATAGAAAGTATATAAAAATGTTATTGCGGTACCAACATAAGATATTGAAAATATTCTAAGCGCATTTAATACAACAGGAACATGTGAAACATCTTTAACACTATACAATAGCAATAATGACTGAGGATACACAATGAATAAAACAGACAATACTAAACTTGAAATTAAAACAATCCTCAATGACCTATGGATAACAAAGTCAACTCCTGAATAATCTTCTTCCCTAAAGTAAACAGATACAATCGGAGACATTGTCTGTGCAGTTCCAATTAAGAAAATGTACAATATAAATAAGCTGTTATAGCAAATTCCAAATGCAACCAAACCAGATTTTCCCAAATAGAGACCTAATAAAATGTTTATAATATACAATTTTAATGTTAAATATAATTGAGTTGATGCAGATGAAAATCCGGATGTTGAAATCTTTTTAAGATAATTCAGGAAAGGTTTGACTTTCAATCTTATGAATTGCAATGTGCGTTCTGGTTTAAAGAAATAATATGATATAAGGATAGAGCCCACAAAATAACCTGTGGAAGTTGCAAGTGCTGCACCAGAAAGGCCAAAATTGAAAAATTTAATATAAACGAAGTCAAAACAAATATTTACAATATTTGCCAATAGTATTGCCCTGAATGGTAAAGAAGGAATACCATCAGCCCTTATGAAATAAGATAAACTCATCATATAACATAAGAAAGGCATACCTATGATAAGTGATTTGAAAAATTGGTTTACATCCGGGACTAATTCAGGCTGTGAAGCACATAGCATTTGAGAAATAGGTCCTGAAAATAGCAGACCGACAATCGTGATTAAAAGTCCAATCGTTAAAAGGGAGATAATGGAAACAGAAAAGTAACTATTAGATCCATCAGCATCAAATTCTGCTTTTGCAACAGAACACAGTACACTACCGCCCAGTCCAATCATCCAATAAATTAAATTGACAAATGTAATTACAGGAGCCACACTTTGAATTGCTGATAGATTTCCCGCACCAATCAAATAACTAACAATCAATCCATCTACAAAAAGACATATATTTCCTGCCATTGACGTGAATAAAGTCGGCAGAAAAAATTCTGAAAATTTACTTCTCAATAAATTATAATTTCTCTCATGCATCGTTTATACCTCCTAAACACTGAAGAAATCCAAATCATTAAGGTATTTAATGAAATTATAGATATATTCCTCAGAAACGAATGGCCATTTAATACCTAAACGATACAAAGATTGTATGGTGTAAACATTTTCAACCGGAAGCCAAATCTTTTTAACCTTTCCAGAACCTATTGAAGTAATTAGACCAGACACTCCCTCTTGTTTTGTTTTATCAGCAAGAGCTTCATCCAAAGCTTTCTGATATTCATCATCTTCAACAGGCTGAATAACCAATCCCAAAGGTTTGATAATTTCAATAATATCACCAAAACTTACACTATGATAATCATACGGATGGAATACTCTGCAGTCCTTTGGAGTTTTGGACAGCTCCACAATAGCTTTTGAGGTTATATCAATTGGTGAAAATTCAACGTTATTCATCATCATTGAATAAGGCATTTTACCAATGGTTATAAATGCTTTTAAACGATTGATGAAACCATTTGATTCAAAGTTGATTTGGAACTCGCTGTCTGAACTTCTAGCCATCAGGTTACCTACCCTCATGATTTTAACATCCAAGTCATCATCAACTGCTGCTTCTAAAACAGCACGTTCAGCTAAAAATTTACTGCTAAGATATTGGTTATCAACTTTTTGGCCTATAAACAAGTCACTTTCCTTGAAGTTAACATCGACAGGAGGATAGTTATTTATACTTTCACCTGCAATACTGTATGTGGATACTTGGACATATTTGGCATTTTTCATTTTTGCAAATTTCAATCCGTTAATAACACCACCGAGGTTAATGTCTTCGATATCTGTTCCAGATGAGAAGTGTTTTACATTAGCAGCACAGTTTATAATTGTGTCTATTTTTTCAGGGATAAGCTTTTCAAAGTCTTCAAAGTTTGTAATGTCTCCTTCAATAACATGTAACCTCTTATCGAAGAGATCGGCATATTCATTGGAGAAGTAATAGAACAGTAATGATTTTAACCTTTCCTGACCGCTGAGAACTTTGTTTGCTCTTATGAAACAGTATACCTCGCCGGGTTCATTTTCTAAAATTTCACGAAGCACGTGTATTCCTAAAAATCCGGTAGCTCCTGTAAGCAACATATTGCCTAAATTATCTTCAATTTCACCGTTGACCAATGACTCAAGATTGTTTTTCTTAAGTAAATTATTGATTTTTGTGTAGTCA
>JAEIGA010002468.1_pt1 | contig 29513 bp, 25 predicted proteins | sample 9270691 | NCBI WGS metagenome assembly JAEIGA01 (sample SAMN17057246, study PRJNA624740) | gut metagenome | biome: biome; isolation source: fecal sample | host: Bos grunniens | place: China: Xizang | collected 2019
AAAAAAAATTATGGAAAAACAAATAGCAAAAGACCTCCTTTCAATTCAAGCAGTATTCCTTCGTCCTGAACAACCTTTCACTTGGGCAAGTGGTATCAAAAGCCCTATCTACTGCGACAACCGTCTCACTCTTACATCAGTAGAAGTACGTAACCACGTAGAAGCTGGTTTGGCAGAAATCGTTCGCACTAAATTCCCTGAAGCTGAAGTATTGATGGGTACATCTACTGCAGGTATTGCTCATGCTGCCATCACTGCTACAATCCTCAATATGCCAATGGGTTACGTACGTTCAGGTGCTAAAGACCATGGTCGTGGCAACCAAATCGAAGGTCGTCTCGAAAAAGGTCAAAAAGTAGTTGTTATCGAAGACCTTATCTCTACTGGCGGTAGCTGTATCGAAGTTGTGAACGTACTTCGCGAAGCTGGTGCCGAGGTGCTTGGCGTAGCAAGTATCTTCACTTACGGCATGAAAAAAGGTCTCGACCGCATGGCTGAAGCTAATGTTATCAACTACAGCCTCTCTAACCTCGACACTCTCGTAGAAGTTGCTGCCGAAGAAGGCTACATCAAACCAGAAGACAAAGAACGCCTCATCAAATTCCGCAACAACCCATCTGACGAATCTTGGATGAAATAATATCATAGACACAAGATACAAGACACGAGATGCAAGACAAATAATCTATTCTTGTCTCGTGTCTCGTGTCTAATATCTTAAAATCTAAATAAAATGAGACATTTAATTGATCCTACCGATTTCACTGTCGAAGAAATCGACCAACTCATGCTTCGTGCGTTGGATATCATCGACAATCGTGCTAAATACGTTGATGCTTGCCGTGGCAAGAAGTTGGCTACCCTCTTCTATGAGCCAAGCACACGCACTCGCCTCAGCTTCACTGCTGCTATGATGGAACTCGGTGGCAACGTACTCGGATTTTCCGATGCTGCCAACTCTTCTGTCAGCAAAGGCGAAACTGTTGCCGACACAGCACGCGTCATCTCACAATTTGCCGACATCATCGCTATGCGCCACCCAAAAGAGGGTGCACCATTCATCGCGTCGCAATATGCCTCTATCCCAGTCATCAATGCTGGCGATGGCGGCCATAGCCACCCTACACAAACACTTACCGACCTACTCACTATCCGTCGCGAACTCGGTCGTTTCGACCACCTCACCGTAGGTCTTTGTGGCGACTTGAAATATGGTCGTACAGTCCACTCGCTCATCAAAGCTATGGGTCGCTACGAAGGTGTGAAATTCGTACTCATTGCGCCCGACGAGCTCCGTCTTCCTGACTATATCAAACACGACGTCTGCGATGCCAACGGATTGAAATATGTCGAAGTCAACACTCTCGAAGAGGCAATGCCAATGGTCGATGTATTGTATATGACTCGCGTTCAACAAGAACGTTTTGAGGATAAAGCGCAATACGAACGCCTTAAAGATTCGTTCATTCTCGACACCGAAAAAATGGCGTTGGGCAAAAAGGATATGATTGTTCTACACCCACTTCCTCGTGTCAACGAAATCACTCCAGAAGTTGATAACGACCCACGTGCTGCCTATTTCCGCCAAGTCGAAAATGGCAAATTCGTACGCATGTCGTTGATATATACATTACTCGAATGGAAAGAGAAAGGTCTCTCAACCAATTCCTCACTCCTCACTCCTAATTCCTCACTAAAAGAGGGTGTTAAGTGCGCCAACCATCGTTGCATCACCACTATCGAGCCAGCTCGTAACCTCTATTACAAGAGCGAAAACGACATCTGGCGTTGCATCTATTGTGATCACGAGATGGAATAAAACACAAGAAAATGTAAATTATTATTAATAAATAAAAAAGGAGACTAAACCACAAAAGTCTCCTTTTTTATTTCAAATATTTTTTGTAACTTTGTACTCGAAAACAAATAAAAATACCATATAATGAAATCACTAAAATCAACTTTTCTTGCTCTATTTTTATCAGTAGCAACGATTAGTTTTGCTGCAAATGTTATTCCTAATAATGAAGGTGTTAATCTATACTACGACTTCAATAATGAACTAAAATTAGCGACACTACAACCATCTGAAAGCGAAGCCTATAAAGGTATCATCAACATTCCAGAACAAGTAACCTTCGAAGGAAAGACATACGATGTTGCAACAATCGCAAAAGAAGCTTTCAAAGATTGTAAAGATTTGACTGAAATATCTATTCCTAAAACAGTTACTAAAATTGGAGGTCACGCTTTCAAAGGTTGCGAAAACCTTCGCACTGTAAACTACAATGCAAACAACTGTGTTTCTGCAGCCGAAGTAAAAGGCAAATCGGTCTCATCGGCTTTCGAAGACTGTAAATCTATCACTACCGTGAATTTCGGTGGCGATGTGGTGATTATTCCTGAATATCTTTTCTGGGGTTGCACCGGCTTGACTGAAATCACTATCCCTGAAAATGTACAACAAATAGGAGGCGCAGCATTTATTGATTGTAGCGCAATCAGCAAAATCACTATCAATGCAATCAAATGTATCCGTATGAGTTCGGACAACAATCGTCCTGCTTTCGTAGGTGCACCTATTACGACTGTAGAGTTTGGTCCACTCGCTACTACTATTCCTGACTATGCATTCTATGGTTGCAAAACTTTGACTTCGGTAACTATCCCTGAAAATATTACTGCTATCGGTGGTGCGGCTTTCCAAAACTGTCCTAACCTCACAACTGTAATTTTCAACGCACGTAATTGTACTGTGGCTCATACAATCTTAGACGACAATGTTACTCCTGCATTCAACAATGCAGCTATCACTCGCGTAGAATTTGGTCCTATGGTAACTAACATCCCTAACTACATCTTCTGGGGTTGTAAAGGTATCACAGACATCGTATTTGGCGACAATATCGAAACTATTGGTCAATCGGCTTTCTATGGTTGTACTTCGCTCAACAATATCGTAATCCCGGAAGGCGTTACATCTATCGGTGGTCGTGCTTTCGCTAATTGTAGCAACTTGAACACTGTCACTTTCAATGCTGTAAACTGCGTGAATATGGTAACAATGGAAAACAATGTGCCTATGCCAGCATTTGAAAATAAGGCGTTGAGTGCTGTAAACTTCGGTAATCGCGTTGAAATTATCCCTGATTATGCATTCTCTAATTGTACTAACCTAAAAACTTTCACTATCCCAGCATCAGTGCATAACATTGGCTATAAAGCTTTCTTCGGTTGTAAATCATTACAATCTGTAACTATCCCTGAAGGAGTTACTTCAATTGGTGGTTTAGCTTTTGCCGATTGTAATGCTCTTGTAGATATAATGTTCAATGCTAAACGCTGTACAGGTGCTTCGAAAATCGAAAATGGTCAGACTTTCTCTGCTTTCCACAATTCAAAATCCATAAAAAATGTAACTATCGGTACTGATGTTGAAATGTTACCTGACTATTTGTTCTTTGGTTGCTCAAATCTTAACACTATCAATATTCCTCAAAAAGTAAAAACTATTGGTAATAATACATTTACAGGTTGTATAAATTTAACGACAATCAACTACAACTCTGAGCGTTGCGAGGAAACTTTAGCCTTCAATGGCTCTGCTGTAGTGAATCTTACTATCGGTGCAAATGTAAAATCTATTCCTAATTTCGCCTTCACCGATTGTATGCGCCTCAACGATTTTGTATTGCCTGCTTCAGTAGAAAATATTGGTAAATATGCATTCAAAAGTTGCGCTAACATCAAAAAAATCACTCTCCCTGAAGGTCTTAAAACTATCGAAGGTGGTGCATTCGAAGATTGTGGCAACTTACGCGAAATATATTTCAATGCTATTGACTGTAAGGCTATCGTAGAATACGACGACACAATAGGTATTATACCAATATTTCATAATACAAGTATTCGCAAAGTGATTCTTGGCACAAAAGTTGAAACTATACCAGACTATATGTTCTATCAATGCCACGACATTGAAGAGGCAACATTCAATAAAAATCTTAAAAATATTGGTAAATACGCATTTTATGAAGCACGCTCACTTAAATATATCTATCTTCCAGAATCATTGGAAACTATCGGTGGTGCCTCATTCGGCGAATGTGAATTATTAGCAACAATTGACTTTAATGCTATCAATTGTACATCAGCTTCTACAATCGAGGGCGATAGCATACTATATCCTTTCATAGGAGAAAACGATATTGTAACAGTAAATATTGGCAAAAAAGTAACATCTCTACCTGAAGGTATTTTCTATAATTCACAATACCTCACACAGGTTGCTATATCAAAAAACATTACATCACTCGGAGGATTAGCTTTCGGCAATTGTCCAGCACTTGAAATTGTCTATTTCGATGCTACCGAATGTCCTAATGCTCATAGTACAATCACTCACAAAATCGCTGGGGCAACTCTCGATTCTCAACTCTCAACTCTTGACTCTAATTATGGTCCTTTCGAAGGTTGCAATAATTTAACAGATGCAAGCATCAGTACAAAAATAAATGTGCTACCTGATTATCTTTTCTCTGGTTGCGCTGGCTTAAAGAAAATTGAATTACCTGAAAAGGTTACTCGTATTGGTGATTATGCTTTCCGTGGATGCCTTAGCTTGAAAAAAGTTACTATTCCTGAAACTGTAGAAACAATCGGAGCTGGTGCGTTTATGAATTCTGGTCTTACCGCTATATCTATCCACGAATTCTTATCAGAAATTGGAGAGGGCGCATTCGATGGTTGCAAATCACTCGCAAAAATTACTCTCAAAAAGAAAAACAAATACTACGTCATGGTAGGCACTGAACTCTATACCGCTGACAAATCTACCCTCGTAGCTAAACCTGGCGGAAGATGATAATAGGGAACAAGGAACAAGGAACAAGGAGCAGGGAATAGGGAGTAAGTAATTAAACACTAATAACTAATAACTAATAACTAATAACTAATAACTACTCACTAATAACTAAAAAAAATGTATTGGATTATATTTATTGGCATTGCCATACTAAGTTGGATTGTTCAACAATCATTGCAGTCTAAATTCAAAAAATATTCACAAGTACCTCTTCCTTACGGGATGACTGGCGCTGATGTGGCACGTAAGATGTTGCGTGACAATGGTATAAACGATGTACAGGTAACTCATACACCTGGTCATCTCACCGACCACTATAACCCTCAAACCAAGACAGTAAACCTCAGCGAAAGTGTTTACAACTCTTGCTCAATTGCAGCAGCTGCTGTTGCAGCTCACGAATGTGGTCACGCATTACAACACGCACATGCCTACGCACCTCTCAAAATGCGCTCTGCTCTCGTGCCTGTTGTAAGTTTTGCGTCGCAATGGGTTATGTGGGTACTTTTGGCTGGTATGTTGCTCATCGAGTCATTCCCAAGCCTCATGTTATTTGGCATCGCATTATTTGCTATGACTACACTCTTCAGTTTCATCACTCTCCCTGTCGAAATCAATGCAAGTCAACGCGCTGTGAAATGGCTTCTCACAGCAGGAATCACTAACGACCGCACTACTTCTATGGCAGAATCAGCCCTCCGCTCAGCAGCATACACATACGTAGTAGCAGCCCTCAGCTCCCTCGCTACTCTACTCTACTACATCATGATTTTCATGGGAGGAAGAAGAGACTAATCTAATAGACACAAGAAAAAAGACACGAGACAATAGACTATCTTGTCTTGTATCTCGTGTCTAATATCTATAAATCTAACAAAAAACAAACGAGGAAAGCCGAGTATCAAAGTCTCGTGTCTCGTACCTAAAAATCTAAAAATTAATGCTTTCAATAATAGTTGCAATAGATCAAAACAATGGCATCGGTAAAGATAACTTGATGCCTTGGCACTTAAGCGATGACCTCCGTCGCTTTAAGGCTATCACTATGGGACACACCGTAATCATGGGTCGCAACACATGGCTCTCGCTCCCATTCAAACCACTTAAAGGTCGTCGCAATATCGTCATCTCAACCAATATGCCTGAAACAGAAGGTTGCGAAATAGCTCGTTCTATCGAAGAGGCTCACAATATGGTAGCTAACGAGGAGTTGGCTTTTATCATGGGTGGTGCACGCATCTATCAACAAACTATCGACATTGCCGACGAACTCATCGTAACACATATCCATAAAGCATTCGATGGTATTGACACCTATTTTCCAGCTATCGACCCTACCAAGTGGGAAGTCAAAGAACAAACCGAAATTCTCTTAGATGAAAATAGCGGTCTTGAATATCAATACGTAACATACAGAAAAAAAAGTTGAAAGTTGAAAGTTTAAAATTGCTAATTTTCGCCATACGACTCAAAATACTTGACTCGGAATTCACTTTCAAATTTAAATTTTTAAATTTCAACTTATAATAGTTATGGCTAAACGCAAAAAATTCAAATACAACCTAATTCTCCTTAACGAATCAACTCTTGAGGAGGTTTTTCGTGTAAAAACATCTAAACTAACTTTCTCGCTCGCTCTCGGAATATTCACACTTGTGTCGTTTACGCTATTATCAATCATAATATTCGTAACACCAATTAAACACATGCTTCCCGGATATGCCGATGTATCGGTGCGCGAAGATGTACTTATTGAAGCTCAACGTATTGACTCATTAGAATATATTACAAAAAGTAATGACCGACAATTACTTATAATAAAAAACATCATTGCTGATAACATAAAATACGACTCTATCCACTCTATTGATTCTACCGACGTAGAACGTTGGAATAAATTGCCTTTAGTAGCCGGTCATATAGAATCTGAATTTGTAAAACAATACGAAGAAGAAAATGCTTTCAATGTAGGGTACGACGACAATGCCTCTCAAAAAGAAGATGCTATAGTATTTATTTCTCCGGCGGTAGGCTCTATAACACAACATTTTACCCCTAACGAAAATAACGCTATAACAATTGCATGTCCGGCAAACACTCCAATACTTTCTCCGCAAGACGGACACATTATTCTTGCCAATTATCACCCAACCGATGGATATACCATTGTCATTCAACACACTAACGGCTACATATCTATATTCTACCAATTAGGCGAGAAACTTTGCAACATCGGCTCAGAAGTGAAAGTAGGCGAAGCTATTGCATTTGCAGGTTCTAAAAACAACAAAAAACAAGACTCATTAATACAATACGAATTATGGCTCAACGGATTATGCATCAATCCCGAAGACTATATCGTATTTTAACCACAACACGCATAAAAAACAAACGAGACAAAGCCGGGCACCCAAAGTCTCGTGTCTCGTGTCTCGCATCTAAATATCTAAAAAATGAAACAATCCTTAGCTATACTCGGCTCAACAGGCTCAATTGGCACACAAACGCTCGACGTAGTCCGCGAAAATCGCGACCTTTTTGATGTTTATGCCATCACTGCCAACAATAGTATAGACAAACTTATAGCTCAAGCCCGCGAGTTCATGCCCGAAGTTGTAGTCGTAGGCAACGAAGCTCACTATAATACTCTCAAAGAGGCACTTGCCGACTTGCCTATCAAAATATTCGCAGGTCGCGATGCCATCGCCCAAGTGGCGGCTATGGATGCAGTAACCACTGTAGTTACCGCCATGGTGGGCTACTCTGGTCTTGCACCTACCATTGCGGCAGTCAAAGCAGGCAAACGCATTGCCCTCGCCAACAAAGAGACTCTCGTCGTGGCAGGCGACCTCATCACTCGCCTCGTGCAAGAGTATCACGCAGCTATCCTCCCGGTCGACTCTGAGCATGGCGCAATATTCCAATGCCTTGTAGGCGAGCACGACGCAGAAGTCGAGAAAATCATTCTCACTGCTTCTGGCGGACCATTCCGCAACTACTTGCTTGACCAACTCCGCCACGTCAAAGCTGCCGATGCCCTCAAACACCCTACTTGGAAGATGGGCGCAAAAATCACTATCGACTCGGCATCGTTGATGAACAAAGGGTTTGAAGTCATCGAGGCTAAATGGCTCTTCGGTCTCCGTCCTGACCAAATCGACGTAGTCATCCACCCTCAGTCTATCATACACTCGATGGTGCAATTCCGCGATAGTAGCATCAAAGCCCAAATGGGTTTGCCTGATATGCGCTTGCCAATACAATACGCTCTCACATATCCTACTCGCGTACAAGCATCTTTCGAACGCCTCGACTTCGCCAAATGCACAAGTCTCACATTCGAACAACCCGACACTACTCGCTTCCGTAACCTCGCACTTGCCTTCGAAGCTCTCAACCAAGGTGGCAATATGCCTTGCGTACTCAATGCAGCCAACGAAGTGGTAGTTGCAGCCTATCTCAACGACCAAATCGGGTTTCTCGAAATGAGCAGTGTCATCGAACAAGTGATGTCGCGCATGGCATTCATCTCTCAACCAACCTACGAAGACTACGTTGCCTGCGATCGCGAAGCCCGCATCCTCACAGCCGAGTTTTTGAAATAAAAATATTAATCCCGAATGGCAAGTCTCGCTACTCGCTACTAAATATCTATCATTAATGGAAACAGTCTTAATTAAAGCAGCACAATTAGTATTAGCACTCTCAATCCTCGTATTCGTACACGAATTAGGTCACTTCGGCTTTGCCCGCCTATTTAAAGTTCGTGTCAACAAATTCTACCTATTTTTCAACCCTAACTTCTCAATATTCCGTGCAAAAAAGATAAATGGCAAATGGCAATTCCGTTTCTTTGCTAAAAACTTGCCTGACCACGTACGTCAAGCTGTAGATGAATTCGGCGTACCTCGCACCGACAAAAAAGGACATCCTATCATGGAACCTGCTCCACTCAACGAACTCGACGATAACGATTGGCGCAAACACCCTGAAACTACCGAATGGGGTATCGGTTGGGTGCCACTTGGTGGTTACTGCGCTATCGACGGCATGGCAGACGAAACTACCGATGCATCTATGCTATCTGCCGAAGTAAAACCTTGGGAATTCCGCGCTAAACCAGCTTGGCAACGTATGTTTATCATTGCAGGTGGCGTTCTTATGAACTTCGTTACCGCAGCTGTCATCTATGCCATGATGCTATACACTTGGGGTAAAGAATATATCCCAATGGAAAACGCATATCTTGGCTACGACTATTGCCAAACTGCTCAAAACAACGGTTTCCAAAATGGCGACCGCATCATCACTATCGACGGAGATACTATCGAACAACAACAAGAATTCGTCAGCAAAGCTGTCATTGAAGGCAAACAAAATGTCGTAGTACTTCGCGATGGAGAAGAGGTAAATATCACACTACCTGAAGATTTCGGCGAACAAATATTAGCAGCCAACGAAAAAGGTTTACTCCAAATACGCATACCTTTCGTCATTACTCAAGTAGCCGAAGGCACTCCTGCCCAATCTGCCGGACTTCAACCAAACGATAGCATCATCGGCATCAACGGCAAACACCTCGTTGCTTATTCTGATATAGTCAAAGAACTTGACTCTCTCAAAGGCGAAACTATCATAGTCGACTTCGTGCGCAACGACTCTACTATGAGCCTACCTTTCACTCTCACCGAAGAAGGCAAAATAGATGGTATTCAAATCGACCCAAATCTCACCAGTTACTTCAAAACTAAAAAAATCGAATACGGATTCTTTGAATCTTTCCCAGCTGGTATCAAACAAGGATGGGAAGGTTTAGTCAATTATGTAAAACAATTCCGCCTCGTATTCACCAAAGCAGGCGCTCAATCTGTCGGAGGATTCGTTGCTATTGGTAATATGTTCCCTGCCACATGGGATTGGAGCATATTCTGGAGCTTCACAGCATTCCTCTCTATTGCCCTTGCATTCATGAATTTCTTGCCTATTCCTGTGCTCGACGGAGGCTATTTCCTCATGCTCATCTACGAAATGATTACAGGTCGCAAACCTAACGACCGTTTCATGGAAATCGCAGCCAACATCGGTATGTTCATCCTCCTTGCCCTCCTCATATTTGCAAACGGCAACGACATTATCAAACTCATAATGGGAAAATTCTAATCAATTCACAATGTACAATGCACAATTCACAATTACTATTCAGTACTTAATCGTGATTGTGCATTTTGCATTTTGCATTTTGCATTGAAAATATGGTTTACTTACAAGTTGAAAATCTAACTAAATCCTTTGGCGACAGGTTATTGTTCGAAAACATCAGTTTCGGCATCGATCAGGGGCAACGTGTCGCACTTATTGCCCAAAATGGTACAGGCAAAACTACCCTACTCAACCTACTCACAGGACGCGAATCACAAGACAGTGGAACTATCACTTATCGCCGAGATATTCGTGTAGGTTGCCTCACTCAAGACCCCGATTTTCAACCTGGCATGACCGTCAGCCAAGCCTGCTTCGCCTCTGACAACGACGTAGTAAAAGCTATCGCCCACTACGAAAATCTCCTCTCTCAACTCGCCACACTTCACTTACAAAATAGTTCAGAATCTGAGGCTACCAAATATTCTCCCCCTGTCTTAGGGGGAGTACCCGCAGGGGGAGGGGGTCAAACCCCTCAACTCTCAACTCTCGACTCTCAACTCCAAGAGGCTATGGCAAATATGGACCGTCTAAATGCTTGGGACTATGAGATACGCATCAAGCAAATTCTTGGCAAACTTAATATCCATAACCTCGAACAACCTGTCGAACAACTATCGGGCGGACAACAAAAGCGTCTCGCTCTTGCCAACGTGCTCATCACCGAGCCCGACCTCATCCTTCTCGACGAGCCGACCAACCACCTCGACCTCGAGATGGTAGAATGGCTCGAAGATTTCCTCAATCACTCAAAGATGACCATACTCATGGTCACTCACGACCGATATTTCCTCGACAATGTCTGCACCGACATTCTCGAAATTGACCAACACCAACTATTCCACTATAAAGGTAACTACAGCTACTATCTCGAAAAACGCGATGCACGCATAGCCAATTTCAATGCCGAAACTGCTCGTGCCAAAAATCTCTATCGCACCGAGCTCGACTGGATGCGCCGTCAACCTCAAGCCCGTGGTCATAAATCGCGTTCTCGCATCGATGCTTTCTACGAAATCGAACAACGTGCCAAACAGCGTATTGCAGAAAAACAGGTGTCGCTTGGTGTAAAGTCAGCCTATCTCGGCTCAAAAATATTCGAGGCTCAATACATCAGCAAAGCTTTTGGCGACTACAAAATACTCGACAAATTCTACTACAACTTCTCACGCTACGAGAAACTCGGCATCGTGGGCAAAAATGGTACAGGCAAATCTACTTTCCTCAAAATGCTTCTCGGCGAAGTTGCTCCCGATAGTGGTCGCTTCGACATTGGCGAAACTGTGAAATTTGCTTACTACAGTCAATCGGGCATACAGTTCAACGATGGTATGAAAGTCATTGATGCTGTGCGCCAAATAGCCGAAGAGGTTGATTTAGGCGGAGGCCGCAAAATGACTGCTACACAGTTCCTCACCCATTTCTTATTTCCACCCGAAAAACAACACGACTACATTGCCAAACTCTCTGGTGGCGAGCGTCGCCGACTCTATCTCTGCACGGTATTGATGCGTAGCCCAAACTTCATCATTCTCGACGAGCCGACCAACGACCTCGACATCGCTACCCTTAACGTGCTTGAAGACTATCTCATCAACTTCAAAGGATGCGTCATCGTCGTCAGCCACGACCGCTTCTTTATGGATAAAGTGGTTGACCACCTACTCGTATTCCAAGGCGATTGCAAAATCAAGGACTTTCCAGGCAACTATACCGACTACCGCCAATGGCGCGAACTCAAAGAGGAAGAAGAACGCGAACTAAAAAGTCAACAGTCATCCGACAAGTCTGACAGGTCTGACAAGCCTGACAGATCCGACAAGTCCGACTCAACTGCCAACAAAAAACGCAAACTCACCTTCAACGAAAAACGCGAGTACGAACAACTCACTAAAGAGATCGAAGCCCTCGAAACCGAGAAATCTGAATTAGAAACAGCCCTCTCATCAGGCACCCTCTCTAACGACGACCTCATCACCAAGTCTCAACGCTTCCAAGAAGTCAAAGACCTCCTCGACGAAAAGGAACTCCGTTGGCTCGAACTCGACGAACTAAATTAACATCAATGGAGGGAGGCTCGGCTCGAGCGTCCGCAGTTCACACTACTAAAATACTAAAATATGAAAAAAATTTCACTCATTTTATTGTGCATTGTGCATTGTGCATTATGCATTAACATAAACGCGCAAGAAAAAGAATTTCGTGCATCGTGGGTAGCCACTGTATGGAATATCGACTGGCCTACAACACAAATCACTAAAGAAGGCAATGCTACTCAAATAGCAGCACAGAAAGCTGAATTAGTAACAATAATCGAACGTGCTAAACAAGGTAATCTCAACGCCTTGATGCTTCAAGTACGCTCACATGGCGATGCCCTCTACGAATCGTCTTACGAGCCATGGATGAGTGCACTAACCGGCTCTCGTGGCACTAATCCAGGCTACGACCCTCTTGCCTTCGCCATCGAAGAAGCCCACAAACGTGGTATAGAACTTCACGCATGGATTAACCCTTACCGCATCGGCGAATACTCTATCAATGCACCTCAACTAAAAGACTCTTGGCGTATCGGTTCAGGCTCTAGTGCATTTCTCGACCCAGGCAACCCAGAGGTAAGAAAATATACTCTCGACATAATTACCGAAATCATCACTAAATACGACATCGATGGCATTATTTTCGATGACTATTTCTATAAATCTATGCCCGACAATGCCTATGCAACCAACGAAACACACCAAACTACAGAAAATAATCCACACGATTTAGATATAAACGATTGGCGTCGTGAGAATGTAAACATACTCGTTAAATCAGTATTAGACAGCGTAAAAGCCCACAAACCATACCTCCGTTTCGGTATCGGACCTTTCGGCATATACAGCACAAAAACACGCTATGCATATAACGAAAGTTATACTTCTTCCGACGAAATTACTCCTGCCTCTGGTATTTCAGGACAAGATGCATACTCAAAACTCTACTGTGATGCTGCAACTTGGCTCAAACGTGGCTATATCGACTATATTTCACCTCAACTCTATTGGCCATCACTCTCTACAAGTCCTAACTATAGTTCAAAACAAGACTACGAAACACTCTGTACTTGGTGGAGTGCATTAGCTGACAAATACAATCGCCCTCTCTTCACAAGTAACGACGTAGCAAAAAATGATGGCGGACGTTTCAATCCTCCTGCCGACATTACTAATCAAGTCAATGTCAATCGAGAAGACAACAAAGCCAATGGTATGATATTCTACAATAATTCATATTGGCAAAACCGCAATGGCAAAAACACCTATTTTGACAGCAACAATGAAGGGTATTTTACATACTTACCTGACAATCATTTCCAACATACCGCCCTTTGGCCTACAATATCTTGGCGCCGAGCACCTCAAGCACCAGAGATAACCAATCTCACACTCGATAAAAATAAGAATACTCTCACATGGGAATGTTCTAAAGAAAACTATCGCTTTGCAATATATTGCTACGACAAAGATTTAAAACAATCACAAGGCTGTAAACCTGAAAATTTATTGGGTATTACTTACACAACAGAATTCAACACACTTAAATTTAACGACCGCTACGAAGGTAAGATTTGGAATGTAAAAATAGTTGATAGATATGGAAATGTTTCAACTGGAGCAAAAATAGCAACAGACGAACCTCAAACTCCAACAGAAATACCAACTATTACTACACCTATCTTACCTATCTACAATACACCTGATGGTATCCGTATCGAACTTGATAAACGCAGTCGCATATCAATCTATAACATCAGCGGACAGATTGTTTATAAAAAAACAGCTAATAGCACAATAGATATTAACAACTTACCAAAAGGCGTTTATATCATCCAAATTGACAACCAAACTCAAAAAGTAATAATATAAAAACGACCGTTAACTATTAACTATCGACAACAAAAAAAAGACTGACTTAATTTCTTAAGTCAGTCTTTTTTTGAGGTTCCTAGCAGATTCGAACTGCTGTAGACGGTTTTGCAGACCGGTGCCTAACCACTCGGCCAAGGAACCTTGCTTTTGCGAGTGCAAAATTACAACATTTTATTGAATTTACCAAATATTTTAGTAATTATTTTTTAGATTGTTGTTTACACTTACCCATGTCGCTAATTAACAGCTTTTTATATGCTTCTTCAGCCTCATAAAGTTTGTAAATTTTCTTTGCTGGGAGTATTTTTTTAAGCTTTTCGAGATAGTCAGCACGTATTTGTGCAATCTTCAACATCTGAACTCTCGATACTTCCACTGCATTTTCATACTCCTCATCAGTTGATTCAGAGCTAAGAGCCTTCTTTGCCTCACGCATTGCACGATAACACTCACCTGTCTCAGTTTCATTCTTTTCAAACAAAACAGCAAACGCAGCCTTCTCGGTATCGGTCAACTCCATCGCATTTTCGAGATAAACCAGTTTCTTTGCTCGCATCTGAGCAAAAAACTCAGCACGATGCTTATGCTGCATCTCACATTTAGGCAATTCCTCCTTCTCACACTTCACCTGTGCACTTACGCCAATACACAACGCACAATACACAACACACAATAAATATAACACAAATCTTTTCATATCCAACAAATTAAAAAAATTAATATCGTTAATAACTACTAACTAGTAACTAATAACTATTCCGGGTATTCCGCATCTGCCAATGCCAATTCCAATTTATAAATATCCAACATCTCCAACAATTCATCTTCATACGTCTCTTGTGCTATAATCTCTGCAGCTTGAGCATCCACTTGTTGTTGCATATTCATCAACGCAAATCCACCGAACAACAAACCAGCAAACACTGCAGCCGACGAAGCCACCAAAGTAGCCAAACGGCGGAAATCAATTCTACGACCTTTATTGCCCTGTCCATGCTGAGACGCAATATATTGCGTCTCTACTTCAATCCGAGCCTCCATTCGAGCCGCAAAATCCTCAAAATAATTCTCCGGAACATCAAACGGCAAACGCTTATCATTTAACACATTATCCATAATTTAATTAAATCAAAAAAACATTCCTAATTCCTCACTCCTCATTCCTCATTAATTGAGACTATCCAAGTCTCAAAAAGTTTAATCTTCTTCTTTAATAAATTGCTCAATTTTTTTCACCGCAATATGATACGACGCCTTCAACGCCCCCTCACTCGTACCCGTAACCTTAGCAATCTCCTCATATTTCATATCATCATAGTAACGCATATTAAACACAAGTCGCTGTTTTTCAGGCAACGAAAGCACTGCTCTCTGAAATTTCTTCATCATCTCATCGCCTTCATAATAAGCATCTGCCTCCATACGCGAAATCATCAACTCCTCATAGTCAATCGACGTCGTCACATTCTTCAACCTCTGTTGAGCCAAAAAAGTCAAAGTTTCATTCGTTGCAATACGATAGAGCCAAGTATAGAACCCACTATCTCCCCTAAACGAATCCATCGACTTCCAAGCCTTCAAATAGGTATTTTGCAACACATCATCCGCATCTTCATGCACCAATACCATCTTACGAATATGCCAATACAGACGACTCTGCGTGAGGCGCACCATCTGAGAGAAAGCTCTCGAGCGAGTCTTCTCATCTTGCAACAATGGCACTATTTCTTGTAATTTATTGTCTGACATAAATTCGTAATAAAAGTCAAAGGTCAATGATCTATAGTCAAAAGTCAATAGTTATCATCCCGATTTAAAACTATTGTCTCTCAACATTCACACTGCAAAGTTACAAAAAATTATTGAATAAAAAACTATTAACGTTTAATAAAAAAATCGGCGAAGCCAAACACTTCACCGATTCCAAAAATCTATTATCTTCCCACATATTCCCCCCCCACCTGTAGGGACGCAGCGTGCTGCGTCCTGTCAACCGATAGGTTGAAAAATATAAAAAAATCTCCATCCTACAATCGCAAAATGAAGATTTTATTCAATAATTTATATTTTTTATCTATTTAATTCAGATATAATATCATCCACAATATATTGATCACTCATCAAGTGCAATCCTGTCTTAAAATCAGACAATTGACGAGATACTTCTGTCGAATAATATAAATCTAAGGCTCTATCTACATCTATTTTAAGCGTTTTTGCAAGTAACAAAACTACGTAACTTTGCTTGCGCCATAATACAGAAACTCTCATTATAAATCCTCCTTAACTATTTTTGACTCAATAAAAACTAAACACGAATCTATTACTTTCTGATTAAGAATACAAATTTGATGATTTACTTTTTTATATCGTAATTGACCTAACGCTTGTTCTGCAGTTATAACACCTTTTTCATAATCTTCTACAGTATCAATAACATTATCATTAGCAACACCACCTTCAATAACATCAAATTTTGATGTAAAATCCTTCCCTTTTCTACAACTAACCACAAATTCTAACCATTCTATATCATACGTATCAAAAATCTTAAAACGATAACCCCCATTTATTGCTTTTTCTCGATCAAATTTATAAACAGAAACAACCCCTAAAACATTACGCCCTTTACGCCCAGCAATAACAATAGCCCAATTCTCTGCTTGTTTTTGTATTTTAGTTAAATAAAAGCCTCGCCCAAAATCTAAATTTTTACGACCCGCTTTAGCAAATGGCATAACAACCTCAATATCTGAACCATGATAAAGTGTAATCATTTTATAATCTCCTTTTCTTCTTTTTCCCAATTCAACAATGTTTCTAATGTATCATCAACCACCCAATCAAGACTTTGAGTATGTAACGTCTCATAATGTCGCAACAAACGCAAATGTATCAAATCTTGTTTTTTTAATCTTCGATACATCTCACGACTATCTATATTTTGTTTTTTTGCGCTCGCCTCTATAACCATAATTGCAAAATGCAATTTCCGATACTCCTTCTCTTTATGTGTCATAACACAACTATTATATATTATTACTCTGCAAAAATAGAGCAAACAGAGAACATAATGAAAATTTATTTTCAATTGTGCCGAGGTGCAGCCCATTTTCGCTATTGAGTGCAAAGATATAAAAAAATCTCCATCCTACAATCGCAAAATGAAGATTTTTAATTTATTTTATGATTTCGAAGATATTTTATTTGGAGTTTTTGTATTATCTTTGCATAATAAAAAGTTGAAGGTCGCAAGTCTAAAGTCAAAAGACCTTCGACTATCAACTATCGACTATCGACTATCGACAATAAATTTATGACTACTGAAAACATCTTATTAGCATTTGCTCTCACCCTAATAGCGGGTCTTTCAACAGGCATAGGTGGATTGATTGCGTTTTTTACGAAACGAGATAATGTGCACTTTCTCACAGTTGCATTAGGCTTCTCGGCTGGAGTGATGTTGTTTGTGTCATTTGTAGATATTTTTCCATCGGCATTAGAGGGATTTAAAATGTGCCAAGAGAATAATTCTCAATTCTCAATTTTCAATTCTCAATTCGATAATGCTATGCTGGCAACATGTTTGGCATTTTTCGGTGGTATGGGACTGATTGCTCTCATCGACTTCCTAATCCCCGAAGGCGAAAATCCTCACGAAATGAACTACACCGAACAAATAGCCAAAAACCATGATACGCACGACAAAAAGAAGTTTCATCGCATGGGCATTATGCTCGCCTTATCAATTGCTATACATAATTTCCCTGAGGGACTTGCCACCTTTGCTGTTTCGTTAAACGACATCAATATGGCTCTGCCTATTGTTTTGGCTATTGCATTGCACAATATTCCTGAGGGAGTAGCTGTAGCAGTACCTATTCACCAAGCTACAGGCAGTCGATGGAAGGCATTATACTACTCTATCCTATCAGGACTATCTGAACCGCTTGGAGCTTTGATGGGTTTCCTCATTCTGATGCCTTTTTGGAACTACACAATCGAAGCAACTGTCCTCGGTATTACGGCGGGTATTATGGTCTATATCTCTATCGACGAACTCCTTCCTACTTCAGAACGCTATGGACATCACCACCTCTCAATCATCGGAGTAGTTGCAGGAATGATGTTGATGGCAATAACACTTATTTAGTTGAAAGTTGAAAGTTGAGAATACCATTCGGCGTTAGTTTTTTTAGACAGAATGACATAAAGTCATATTTTTCTTTTTTTTACATAATGGTCTTGCTTTTGCTCCGCAAAATCTCGACTACAAAGACAAACCTTCGGCGTTAATAAACTAACCTCTAAACTCTAACCTTTAACCTCTAATCTCTAACCTTTAACCTCTAATCTCTACTACTATGTACGACAAAAAATTTATGCTTGAGGCTATTCGTGTTGCAAATGAAAATATTGAGAACGAAGGTGGTCCATTTGGGGCTGTGATTGTGAAAGATGGCGAAATAATTGCGGCATCTGGCAATAGTGTGACGATTGATAATGACCCTACTGCTCATGCTGAGGTGAATACTATACGCAAGGCTTGCAAACGTCTTGGCACGTTCAACCTCGAAGGTTGTGAGATTTATTCATCGTGCGAACCATGCCCTATGTGTCTCAGTGCAATATATTGGGCACATATCGACAAACTCTATTATGCTACTACAAAAGATGATGCTGCTTCGATTGGATTCGATGACTCGTTTATCTATCATGAATTAACACTTAAGCCAGAAGAACGCCGTGTGCATGCCGAACAACATAACCGCGAAGAGGCTCTTGAACCTTTCAATATTTGGAGAGACAAGATTGATAAAACGGAATACTAATAAAAAAGGCTACACCAAAGTGTAGCCTTTTTTATTAAATTTTCATTCCACATTCCTCACTCCTAATTCCTCATTATTGAAAGTGCTTCTGAAACTTCTTTCAAGAGTGGTTCTACTGATACTGGTTGTCCTACAGCATATTGCATCCAAAGGTTTGGTGTAAGACGACCTATTGGATAGATACGGCATACCTCTTCACCAACTACTTTGTCTTTGAATAGGGCTTCGAGTTGCGATTCTACGATATGTCCGTATGGATAGTTTGGCAAATAGAGCGGACTATCAATCATGTGAGAATAGACTGCCAAGATTGTTGAGTTTTCATGACCAAGCACAGGAGCATAGTATTTGTTCCAAATCTCTTGAGCATTGCGGATGATTGCCTCTTTAAGTTGTGGCATAGTGGCATTAGGATTTTCGTACAACCAGCGCCATGTGTAGATATCAACCAAAGAGACACCCATGATTTCGTAAGAACCCCAGAAAATATCAAGCATTTGATATGCAGATGCGTGGGCATCGTTTGTAACATAACCAAGCAAAGGGAGGTCGCGTTTTTGGAACACGAAAGCAAGAGCTTCTGTGAATGCTGTACTTGGTACACCAGCCATCATATAATTATCAACGTCATACATTGTGATAGTTTGCTCAACGTTATGACCAAATTCGTGTACTGCAATATTATATCCTTTGTAGTCCATACAATCGGCAGCAATACGAGTGCGAAGGCGAGAAATATCGTATGTTGCCATAGCACCCCAAGCATGACCTGCACCAAGCGATGGGTCAACTTCTACTTTAGCACATACTTCCTCGGCTTTATCTTTAGTAAAACCAAGACGTTGCATGATGTTAGGCAAATCGGCTTTCAAAGCAGCTGGATTAGGATAGAGAGAGCGAGTTTTAGCTGAAAGATCGTCTTCGCTAATTGCGCTACGCACTTTGAAACCATCGTACCAAATATCGAAAGGCTCGAGGTCACGGCCAAGACGAGATTTGATAAGTTCTGCCACTTGCGCCACCTCAGGCGAAGAGATAAACTTCACGAACATCTCTTCTATTTCTTTGTCAGTAACCTCCATTTGTTGGTCAAACGAGCGTTGAATATAAGTAGGATAAGCAGGACAATATTTGTCCATTGCTACAGCCGATTTATAGATGTTATACAACATTTGATAACGAACATCAGCCTCACGAGTATTATCAACGACATTACCTTCAGCGTCTTTCACCTCGTTTGTATAAGGATTCCAAGTGAAGTCGGCATTAGAAATGACATTAGCAGGGATTGATTGGTCGATAATTCGAGTCATGATTTGATAAATCATGCGTTGTTTTTCAAGACCACGACCATCAGCATTAGCGTAGTTAGATTTGAGTTCGTCGCGCAAACCCCAGTGAGTAATGAGAGCCATATTGTCGGCAAATAGTTGTTCGCCAGCATCGTTGCGAAGACGACCCATCATAATATTGTAGTTAGAGATATAGTTATCGGCAGTAGATAATTGGTCTGCAAATGCTTGATTAGCATCGCCAGGAATACGTGCACCAAATACATCGCCAAGACGAGCATAAGCCCACTCTGTGCGAGTCCATATTTTGCCTAATTCGTTTTTCTCATCGAGGGTGTAACTTGGGAAGTTGAGAGCCACGATGAAAGCAATTTTAGAGGCAAACATATCATCAGAGAAATGTGCAAATGGGTCGATGGCACCAAACATTTCATCGATAGCAGTGTAAGGTTTATCACCAACTACATGAAGAGGCATTTTGAGGTTAATGCTGATTTGGTTAAAACGACCATACATAGTTTCAACATTACGTTGAACAGTTTGGAACAACTCGTTGCGTTCAGCCTCGCGAGTTTTGAAATTTTCGGCACAAAAAGCAATGAACTCTTCGGCTGTGCCATCTTGGGCAGTCCAAAGTTTAGCAGCGCAATTCACACCACGTTCGACTAAATCGGGATTCACTTGCGAATCTTTAGCCCAAATGGCTTTGATTGCAGCATCGATGTCAGATTGTTTGAGTGACGACATAGACTCTTGTTTTTGTTCTACATTACAGCAAGCAGCGAGCAACATCATCGCCACAGCTACGAGAGAGATGATTTTTTTCATATTATTAGATTTTTAGACACGAGATTCAAGACACAAGACACGAGATTCAAAAAGTCTTGCATCTCGTGTCTTATATCTTGTATCTATTATAATTATTTTTGGAAACACTCGAGGCGTTTGATTACAGCGAATACAAACCAGTCAGGGAGGTGCTTGATTAGAGGCACAAAGAGATGGTTGATAAGGCCAGGCATACATTGTTTTTTGCCTTTGAACATTGCTTTGAGAGCTTTTTTAACCAATTTTTCAGGGCGAAGGCTTACGCCAATACCTACAGCCACCTTACGCCAATAGTCGCTCAAACCATAAAGACCAGTGTCGACAGCACCAGGACAGATGGCTGTAACAGTAACGCCAAGCGGTTTGAGTTCGTACCACAACGAGCGTGAGAAATTGAGAATAAACGCCTTAGTTGAGTTATAGACATTGATACCCGGCATAGTCATCCAAGCTGACATTGAACTCATATTGAGGATATAGCCATGTCCGCGCTCAGCCATATCGGCACCAAAGACTTGGCACATGTGAACGACTGTCTTCACATGGAGGTCGAGCATTACATCAATACGTTTTCTTGCTGTTTTGATAAGCGGATTGAAGAAAAATACTCCGGCATTGTTAATCAATACCTCTATCTCGATACCTTTATCTTTGCAAAATTGCATCAACTCTTCAGCAGCATTCTCTTGCGTCAAATCCATATAGATAGGATGGGCTTTGACTGAGAAATCTTTTACGATACTATCAGCTGCGAGTTTTATTTCGTTTTCTTGATTTGAAACAATCACTAAGTCGTAGCCACGACTTGCTAATTCACGAGCATACATGAGTCCGATACCCGAACTTGCTCCTGTTACTAATGCGAACATTTTTATAGTTGAAAGTTGAAAGTTGAAAATTGAAAATCGAGAGTTTTAACCCCCTCCCCTACGGGGACTCCCCCTAAGACAGGGGGGGGGGGGGGAGAATATCTGGTTGCCAGACTTTTAATGCATTATCCTTGCTCCCTATTCCTTGTTCCTTATTCCTTGAATTAAAGATTCTTTTCTGCTTCGGCGATTTCTTTTTGGATTTTTTTAGGGAGATTGTCAACACAGTGGTGGCAACGCATCTCTTTGGTATACATACGACCGATGCAATAGTTAGAGTGTTTGCAACCGCTACGATATGTTTCGTCAGAAGCTGCAAGTTTATTGACAAAGTCGGTATCATGCACCAAAGCACGAGCCATTTGTACGCACTCGAAACCTTCATTAAGAACTTCATCAATCTTAGCACGGCTCACCAAACCTCCTACATAGATGAGTGGACATTTGAGCTCGGCACGGAATTTCTTAGCATCTTCGAGGAAATAGGCTTCTTGGAATGGCACTGTAGGAATCATAATGCGACCTACGACATGAAGGGCAGCTTTAAGCCACCAGAATTTTGCCATATCCATATAGTAAGCCAAAGTTTTGATAGGCATAGCACCACGCATAACTGCCATAGGAGCTTTACTTACAAAACCAGCAGAAAGAACAATACCATGCACACCATAAGATTCGATTACTTTAGCTATTTGGATAGATTCAGGGATTTGGATACCGCTCTTGAATCCGTCGTACATGTTATGTTTCACAACTACTGCCATATCATCGCCTGCACAACGCATAACTTCAGCCAACACCATACGCATGAAACGCATACGATTTTCGAGTGAACCACCGAATTTGTCTTTACGCTTATTTACATAAGGTGAAAGGAATTGAGAGATGAGATAGCCGTGACCTGCGTGGATTTCGACACAGTCGAAACCTGCCTCGCGACACATATTGACAGCACGACCGAAGTCTTTTACAAGCTCTTCGATTTCAGCCTCTTTCAAACCACGCACGAGAGTTGGAGAATAGAGATTGAAACCTGATGATGGGCCTACAGGCATACAACCACAAGTGTAGTAGTGAGTCATATTGCCACAGTGACCGAGCTGAATGCTGGCTTTTGCACCTTCGGCATGGATGCCATCGGTGAGACGTTTGAGTTCAGGAATAATCTCTTCGCGCATCCAAAGTTGACCGTCGAAGCTAACACCACTGCGATTGACTGCGCAATAGGCTACAGTGGTCATACCAACACCACCACGGGCTACGGCTGTGTGATAATTATATAAATCCTCAGAAGGACGATTGTTGTAAGCCATATTCTCAAAGGCAGCCGAACGGATTGTACGGTTGCGCAATGTGATAGGGCCTAATTGATAAGGAGTAAAAAGATTTGAATTCATAAATTTAATGCACAATGCACAATTCACAATGCACAATCCAAACTATCAATTATGAATTATGCATTATGAATTATGAATTAATATATGCGTGGGAAAACGCGTTTAAGTTTTTTAGGGTCGAATTCGTCTTTGAATTCCACTTTATATTTTTTGTAAATTGAGTTGGCACGAGGTACGAGGTTTGCCATTGTCCAGATGACAAATACGATACCAGCGACACTCCATGTGAGGATAGCAAAGCCTGTCCACTCTACGATTTCGCCAAAATAGTTGGCTGATGTAACATAGCGATACATACCTTTTTTAGGGAGATAGTGTTTTGTGTCGCCAGGTTTACGGAGATTGCGAATTACGTGGTCGGAATGGAGGTTGATTGCCATACCAGCAAAGAAAATGAGTGTACCGATGATAAATTGTGGAGTTGCAAGCCATTCGGCTGTGTACATATCGGCAGGTGAAAGATAGAAAATCCATTCGCCTTGCATAAATCCGTTCAATGTATTGAATATCATACCCATTAGCATAATAGCAATAGGCATTTTGCTTTTACCTTTCAATATCAATGGGAAGATGAACGAACGTTGGAAATAGTGAAGCTCGAACAAAAGGAAGAAAACTAATGGAGCTGGATTCCATTGACGGTCGGATTGCGTCCACATGTAAAATAAGACAATGAAGACAGGACATTCCATAAGTACCCATGCCACTTTGTTGTTAATAGCAGGTCCCCATTTGCTTGAAATCATTTTGCCGTAACCGGCTTCTACGAAATAGAGTGTGATGAAAACTATCACAGCTATTACAACCATGATAGTCAAAAAAAGGTCGAATTGAGAAAGAGTCAAAAACATAATTTTATATTTATATACAAGATATTAGACACGAGACACGAGTTGTTTTGTCTTGCATCTCGTGTCTTGTATCTTATATCTTAAATTATTTCAATGCTTGATATGCAGTATTGTGCATCAATTCTTTGAAGTTAACACCTGTGCCATTGTGTTGGAAGTTGACATACATCAAAACGATAGTCTCTTCTTTAGGATCGATGATGTAGTCGGTACCAAACATACCACCCCAACGAGCAGAACCTTCGCTGAGCGGTGTGCGCCACAAGAATTCTTCGCGATAAGTATCCCATGCAAGACCAAAACCGATATCACCACGAAGGTCTTTCACGTTGTTACGCATCATCATTTCGATAGTTTTGCGACCGAGAATACGATGATTGTTGAATTCACCACCATTGAGAATCATTTGACAGAATTTAGCATAGTCGAGAATTGTACCGCTAAGACCAGCACCTGTTGAACAATATACTTTTGCACCACTATAAGGGTAAGTTTGATAAAGCTCGTGTGTGCTTAATTGGAGTGGACCACCTTTTGGATAAGTGTAGAGTTTCACCAAACGATTTACTTTATCTTCAGGAAGATAGAAATATGTATCTTCCATGCCAAGTGGGTCGAAAATAGTTTCTTTCAAGAACACATCAATAGGTTTACCTGAAAGAATTTCAGCCAAACGACCAAGCACTTCGATATTCATACTATAAGTGAATTGTTCGCCTGGGTTATGTTTCAAAGGAGCTGTTGCAAGACGATTTACCATCTCTTCAAGTGGAATTGAATCCAAAGAGTTAAGAGGGTGAACACCACAAGCTTTCATGATATCCCAGTGATAACCAGAGTAACAGATACCAGAAGTATGTGTCATAAGGTCGCGGATTGTGATGTCGCGCGATGCTGGTTTAGTTGTCCAAGTGTTAGTTGCTTTGTCGTAAGTTTCAAGCACTTGTGGGTTTTCAAAAGCAGGGATATACTTTTTGATAGGCTCATCGAGTTGGAACAAGCCTTGTTCCCACAAAGTCATAAGCGCACATACGGCAATAGCTTTGGTTTGTGATGCCATACGGAAAATATCAGTACGCTCACAAGGGATTTGATTTTCGATATCACGCCAACCATAAGCCTTGTAATGCACAATTTGACCTTTGTGCACCATCATAGTAACAGCCTGAGGCATAAGTTTTTGGTCAACCATACGTTGAAAAGCAGAATCGATACGAGCCAAGCGTTCGACAATTACGCCTTCAGGGTTAGAAACTTCTACTAATTTTTGTGGTTTTTGCTCTTCACGCTTAATTTCAAACGAACAAGAAGCAAACAAAACGACTACACTCGCAAAAATTGCAAATGCAGAAAAAGTTAATTTATTGATTTTCATAGTTGTTGGTATTTTTACAAACAATTTACAAAGTTACAAATTTTTAATGATATATTAATTAGTTTTACATTTTTTAATTTTTAAGTTCTTTGTACACCTCGCAAGTCCACTTCCAATATTGCAAAACAGACTGAGAAATCATTGGTGCCGCAATGACACCCCACAAACCCCAATCGAAATATCCAACTAATAAAAACAAAAGAAAAACCGTGATACAACCAGAAACTAAATAACGTTTATAGAAAGGCACTTCATTCTTTGCCAATAGATACTCAGTAGAATTAACCATATTGGTTTCTAAATAATAGTGAATCACTAAGAAAACAAACAGTGCGCCTGACAATAATTGAGTTTGACTACCTAACAAAATCAACGCCCAATTTCCCAATAAATCAATAGCAATTCCGCCACATAAGAATATCACAAATACCAATAAAGTAGAGATATAGAAGGTTTTACGAATTAAAGCGACATTGCGTTCCACTCGCCATTGGAAGACTTTTGGCAAATAGACATTAGTATAAAGTAACGCTAATGAAGATACAACAGCAAGAAGTTGCAGAGTTATACCAAACGAAGCCATATCTGACAAAGAGATAAACAATGGTCCCACAAACGTACTAAGCCTAAATGTAAGAAAACCACCTAAAGAGGCTAAGCCTAACTTCAATGCATTAGGCATAATAGCACGCAAAATATCTTTATAATCTACCTCTTCTACAGCTGCAAGATTAGAGGTTATTTCGTTAGAATAAAACGACTTATAACTCAACGTACGAATAATTAAAACCGAAACCAATTGAGCCGAAACTATAGCAATAAGCCCAAAACCACACAACAACAATAAGACCGCTAACGAAAGATATGCCACATTACCAATCAACACAATTTGATTTTTACGTTTAATCAAACCTCGCCCATTCAACAAAGCATCATAATAGAGTGTATATAGATTATAACTATTTACCACACAAACAATTGCCCATGCAAAATATATTTCACGCACATCACCAGCATAATTTTGCATCAATGTGTATATATAAAATGTACCCACAATAGACAAAAAAGCAAACAATATCAATGCCATACGAGAATAGAAATATTGCATTGCTCGTATAGTTCGCTTCAACAAATTATAATCTATCTGGGCATCTGTCGCATCAACACACTCATGTCCAGCACGTTTCAACGAACGCACACCGCTGAAAATATAGGCTATATTACGGGCAAAAGAGGGACTAAAACCAAAATCCATAATGCCTATTATCATCGTCACAGAGGTAAATATAGTCCACACTCCAACCGTTTCAGAGGGCAACATATTAAGCACCAACGGGAATAATAATACCCCCGAACCGATACGAAACAACGTTGCCAACGTCGCCCAAATTAAATCACGTTTACCTATGTTCTCTACTGCCACTTTACTTTAATTGAAAATTAAGAATTGAGAATTGAAAAGCCTTGCGACACTAACCTCTAATTACTCTTTTATAAATTTTCACTAACTGACTACCTACTTTATCGAAACTATATTGTGTCGCTTTCGCTTTTATTTTTTCTCTATCAAATTTATGGGCATTGTCAATCATTGCGGACATTGCCTCGGCTAATTTATTCACATTGCCAACCGGAAGGATTTGTACGCCGTCGGTTTGCAACTCCTCTGCTATTCCCACGGGGGTAGATATTATTGGTAATCCACACGCCACAGCCTCTTCGAGAACCACAGCTGCAGTTTCGTAGTTAGAAAATAGAACAAAACAATCCGACGCATCCATCCACTCCTTCACTTGCTGTGGCGTCTGTTCGCCTATGAATTTTATAAAACCACGACTTTCAAGTTTATAATTATCAGCCAAGCAACGAGTAAAGAAAATATCTTGCCCCGTTCCGACCATTATCATTTCAAAATCATTACGTTGTCTTGACAAACGCTCCACCGCCTCAACTATACCCAACGTATTTTTTGCTCGATTATCAAAACAACTCACATGAAGAAAACGAAATTTACCCTCATTTTTCGAGACGCAATGTATTGCGTCTCTACTATAAAAGAAATCATCTATAACATTTGGCACTACTTGCCAATTATTATGCTCCAACCCACACTGTTTCATAGCATTCATCAACCTCACCGACACAGGCATCACTGCCTTTGCCTTTTGTAAAATCATCTCACTCATCCGCTTACGCAATACCCCACGATAATCACCATTTTCAGGCAAATAGCCCGACCAATGTTCCATCACCACATACGGCACTCCATACTGCTTATTCAACCACCACGCCAACAAACCTTGCTTAGTCAACACATTCAAATGCACCACATCAGGCATCCCATATCGTTCATGCCAATATTGCCATAACTTTTTAATCCCCTGCAATTCAGCAAAGAACCCACTTTTATTAGTATAAAGTACAACCTCTTTAACGCCCTCAACCTCCTTTTCTTGAATTGAGAATTGAGAATTGAGAATTGAAAATTGCTCTTCATTCAATAACAGTTCATCAACCAAGCATTGCGAAAGCACCGTAACTTCAACTCCCTGACGTGCAACCGCTTGAGCATGTTTACGCACAAACAAGCCCGACATTGCATCATAACGATGCGGATACCAAGGAGTTAAAAATAGCACTTTCATTTTTTTATATTTTAGAAACAAGACACGAGATACAAGACCTACATGTCTCGTGTCTCGTGTCTTTTATCTTGTGTCTATACTAATTAGTTCATGCAAGCACAAACAAGGTTACGGTCGCCCCAACCATTATCTACGCGAGCAACAGAAATCCAGAATTTGTTTTCTTTTACCCATGGAAGAGGGAATGCTGCTTTTTCACGTCCGTAAGAGTGATTCCATTCGTCAGAAACAATCACATAATCAGGGTGAGGAGCATTTTTGAGTACGTTGTCATCAGCAGGAGCCTCACCAGTGTGAACAGCTTCAATTTCTTCACGAATAACGAGCATCATATCGATGAAACGATCGAGTTCTGCCAATGGTTCAGATTCAGTTGGCTCAACCATCAATGTGCCGTGAACTGGGAATGACAATGTAGGAGCGTGGAAACCGAAGTCCATCATACGTTTAGCTACGTCACTTTCGTCAACGCCTGCGTATGATTTAAGATGACGACAGTCGAGAATCATTTCATGACCTACACGACCTGTAGCACCTGTATAAACAATACCGTATGCTTTTTCGAGGCGTTTAGTCATATAGTTTGCACTGAGGATAGCAGTTTTAGTAGCTTCAGCCAAACCATCAGCACCCATCATGCGAATGTAACCGTATGTAATAGGCAAAATACCTGCTGAACCCCAAGGAGATGCAGATACTGCAGTATTAGGATTTTCAGGGTTAATAAAGTTGTGAGATGGGAGATATTCTACCAAGTGAGCAGCTACGCAGATAGGACCAACACCAGGACCACCACCACCGTGAGGTGAAGCGAATGATTTGTGGAGGTTCAAGTGGCAAACGTCAGCACCGATGAAACCTGGAGATGTCAAACCAATTTGACCGTTCATATTAGCACCATCCATATATACTTGACCACCATTAGCATGGATGATTTCGCAAATTTCACGAATTGCAGGTTCTAAAATACCGTGAGTTGAAGGATAAGTAATCATCAACGCAGCGAGATCGTCTTTATGTTGTTCAGCTTTAGCGCGGATGTCTTCTACGTCAACGTTACCATTTTCGTCGCAAGCAGTAACGATTACGTTGAAACCAGCTTGAACAGCCGAAGCAGGGTTAGTACCGTGAGCCGAAGCAGGAATCAATACCACGTTACGATGACCTTGACCTTGAGCTTGTTGGTAACGACGGATAGTCAACAAACCAGTGTATTCGCCAGCAGCACCAGAGTTAGGTTGCAATGTACAACCAGCAAAACCAGTGATAGTAGAGAGATAACCTTCGAGGTTAGCAATCAACTCTTTATAACCTTGTACTTGTGATTCAGGAGCAAATGGGTGAATACCAGTAAATTCTTGCCATGAGAGTGGCAACAATTCAGCTGCAGCATTCAATTTCATAGTACAAGAACCGAGAGAAATCATTGATTGAGTCAATGAAATAT
>JAEIGA010002469.1_pt1 | contig 29500 bp, 49 predicted proteins | sample 9270691 | NCBI WGS metagenome assembly JAEIGA01 (sample SAMN17057246, study PRJNA624740) | gut metagenome | biome: biome; isolation source: fecal sample | host: Bos grunniens | place: China: Xizang | collected 2019
AAATGTTCGGAAATATATTCGGTGGAATTGTTAACTATGCCTTTTTACCTTTGAATGCAATTATTGGCTTAATTAACACCGTAATTGAAGGCTTCAATCAGATAAAACTTCCTGATTGGGTTCCGGGTATAGGTGGAAAAGGGATTAATATTCCTTTAATTCCTATGGTAAGCGTTCCTAAATTTGCTACAGGTGGTTTCACTGATGGTATTTCAATTGCCGGTGAAGCAGGCACAGAGGCGGTTATTTCATTCGATAAAGCATATAGAAATAAAAATATCGGTATTTGGGAAAAGGCAGGTCAAATGCTTGGTGTTTCTTCAGGTGGTTCAAGCGTTGAAATTGGTGGCTTAACTATCAATTTTGATATTAGCGGAAGCCAAAATCCTCAAGAAATTGTTTCTGCAATCAAGAGCAATATCCACGATGTTGTGGATGAACTTGTGGATGAAATGGAGCGCAGAGCGTTCGGCAGTTACAATGTCAATGCCTATACCGGTTAGGAGTAATAAACTATGCAAATAGTAGGTTATAAAACACATACAGCAGCAGCGGGGGAAAGTTTCGACTCCCTCGCTTTTGATTATTACGGCAATGAGTTCATGGCTGATAAGTTGATGAAAGAAAACACTTTACACATCAAAAAAGTTATTTTTGAAGGTGGGGAAAAAATCACAATTCCTGTTTATGACGATGTAGAAAGCACAGAAACACTTGCACCGTGGAGGCGATAAGAAATGACAATTCAAGCACAATGGAGCGATAGACAATTTAAAATAACATCTAACCAGCTTAAAGCGCTTGAAAGTTTCGGAGCTAGTTACAAAATCAAAAAGAAAACTGATGGAACTTCTAGCACAACTATTATTGAAGGCCACGAACTGCAAAGCTTCAGCTTGTCTTATAAAGTTAGTCCACAAGCAGGGGTTAATCCTATTAATGAATATAAAACAATGCGCTCTTATTTGGGTAAAACAGCGCCTTTGTTGTTAGAAAATTCGTTATTTGGTCCTGATTACTTAATGCTTGTAAAAGTATCTTTAAGCGCTGAAGAAATCTCTCATAATGGGGATATCTTAGCCGGCACAATTACTCTTGATTTAAAAGAGTATGAAGCAGAAGGTGTTAAGGTTGCAGCTAAAGGAACGAAATATAAAAGCCCTATTAAACAGGGGAAAAAAGAAACTGTTAAAAGTGGTTTAGCAGACCTTGCTTTAAAAATTTTGTATAACAACAAAGATATCACAGACGATATTTCAATTTCTAGCTGTATTCATGACATGTTTGCTTGCTCTCAAGCTGATACTTTACTAATTAAATTCAACGATACTAAAAAGCTATGGGATGGATGGAAGCCTTCAAAAGAGGATGTTATATCCGTATCTTATGGAATTGCAAAAACCGGAGCAATGTATATTGATTCAGTAGTTCCTGAAAACGGTTTAATGACATTAAGAGCTTCTTCAATACCACCTACAGCAATGGATAAGACCGATAAGTCTTGGGAAAATGTTTATCTTTTGCAACTTGCTAAAGAGATTGCTTCAAGGCATGGTTTAGGGTTTGAAAGTTACGATGTTTCAGACAAAATCTATGACTATGTAAGACAGCCTAACATTCCTGATTTTGAGTTCTTACAGCAAAGATGTAACCTTGAAAGCTTAGCTTTTGTTGTATATGACAATAAGCTTGTTTTATATGATGAAGCCAAGCTTGAAAATGCTGAGCCTGTTAAAGAAGTTAAGCTAAATTCAGATAGTGATTTTAGTTATAAGGACAGCTCACAGAATGGCTACGGAAAAGTTATCCTTTCAAACGGCAGTTTAACCGGCAATTATACAAGCAAAAGCGGTTTAACCAACGCTTTAACTCAAACCATTTCAACGGCTATCAGTGGTCAAGCTGAAGCTGATAGATTTGCTGAAGGCTTATTAAGACAAGCAAATAAAAACCTCACAAAAGGAGTTTTCAAACTTCCTTTAATGAGGGAATTTTCAGCTGGTTCGGTGATGAAAATAGCTACTGAAGGGGTGGACACTTGGAACGGTACAGGCTTTGTTTCTCATATAAGACAAGATTACATCAATTCAACTTCAAAAGTTTTCTTTAGAAAGGCGGTTGTTTAATGCAGAAGGGTAAAATTTCATCCTTTGGGGCTACAGATGCAAACGGTTTATACAGAGAAGCTAAGGTTCTACCTAGTACAGCATCCGGAATGCCTACAAGGTTCTTAACTATTCCTTGGTATTTAAGGGGTACAATGGGTAACTTACAAATCAATACTGAGGTTGTTTTTGAAACTTTTGCAGACTTAACCGGCTATATTGTAGGACGGTTTGATGGTGAATGGACTGGCGATATTCCTTATGAGCTTGTAGCTGAAAAAGGTTTAACAGTTACGGAAAACGTAACTTGTGCGGACCTTGCGACTTCAGCAGTAGCAAGCCAAAATTCACACGTTCACGGCAATGGTAACAATGGGGCAGATACAACAGCGCCAACAGGCTAGGGGGTTTAAATGACAGTTCAAGCAGAATGGAATAATGAAAAGTTCGGCATAACTGCAAGCTCTTTAAGAAATCTTGAAAGCTTTGAAATCTCTTGTGGAATAGTCACAGAAGAACAAGAAAGCTCAAACGGTGTTAAGAAAACAGTTGTTAAAGGTATTGCAGCAGAAGAACTTAAAATCTCATATAATGCTGGCTTTGTTGTAGGTACTGATCCAAGACAAGAGTTTGAGGATTTTAAAAAGATTGCCGGTGAACAAGACCATTTTTATCTAGGCAATGTCGATGTAGGCAGAACACAATTTGAGCTTGATGAGGTTCAATTATCCGATACTCAAATGAATAATACCGGCAGAATTTTTGCAGGAAATATTTCTCTTAGTTTTAGCGGTGATGGTTATGTCAGCTCAAAGGGTTCTAGCTCAAAAACTAAAAGCTCTAAAGGAAGTTCATCTAAAAAGGGTGGATTAAGTATCACACAAGCTGAAATTGATGCAATGAAAGCTAGAAAACAGCAAGAAGGGGTATAAATATGAAATCTTCAGGAAACGGCAACGCTGCTCAATGCGTTGCTAATTTGATTGCGACTTTTCAAGGTGAAGTTCCTTATCAAAGACTAAAAGGTATGGACCCAAGGATAATAGACGAAAACCTTATAACATCCGAACCTAAACTAAAAAACCATGCAACATGGCTTATTGAAAACTATGAGGAACGAGTAACTGTTAACGATATAAACGTAATAATTGATGAATCCGGCAAGGTACAAATCGAGCCGGATATTTCTATATAGGGGGGCTTGATGGCTGATTTAGATTTAATAACAACGGATTCACGAACAATTTATTTAAACACAATTGCTAGTTTAGAAAGCGAGCTTAACGAGCCTTTATATCCAGGGGATGAAAGAAGGTTATTCGCAGAAGCTCAAAACGCTTTCTTGACTACATATCAAAACACAGCAAACGAGCAATTCAAACAACGCTTTATGCAATATGCAAGCGGTGAAGTTTTGGATGCTCACGGCGAAAGTGAAGGCTGTATAAGGCTAGTAAAACAAAAAGCTAGGGCAATGCAAAGGTTCTCTCTATCAGCAGAACAGAGAATGAACGTAGTTATTCCGGTAGGTACAAAGGTAACAGCAGACAGTCAGAAATATTTTCAAACTGTTGAAGTTGCTGTTATTGAAGCCGGTAGACTTAGCGTTGACACAATCGTTGAGGCTGTAGAAGGTGGCGCAGATTATAACGGATATGCAATAGACCAATTAAATTTATTGGTTGACCTTATACCTTATGTCGCAAAAGTAACAAACTTAGAGGCTACTTATGGCGGTGATAACGGTGAGCCTTATCCTGAAGAAGATAACGGAGAAGGTGATAAGAGCTACAGGGAAAGAATTAAGCTTGTACAAAGTTCAAAATCAACCGCCGGAGCTGAGTCAACTTATGAATATTACGCAAAATCAGCAGATGCAAGTATAGCGGATGTTAATATTACAAGCCCTAATCCTTGTGAAATTAATATCCTAGTTCTTTGTAAAGACGGAAAAATACCTGATGAAGAACTTTTATCAAAGGTTGAGGCAGCAGTAACAGCAAAAGAAGTAAGACCTTTGGGCGATAGAGTAACAGTTTCAGGGGTTGAACCTGTTCAATACGATATCGAGCTTGTTTACTATATGCCAGTTGCCGAGGAAAACTCGGTAGTTGAATTTGTTGAGGCTGATGGTGGGGCAATTGATAAATATATTGCATGGCAATGTGAAAAAATCGGTAGAACGATTAACCCTGACAGATTAAGGTCAGAAATTCTTAAATCTGCTACTCAACCGATTGGCGCTGAGCGTGTTGTAATCGTATCACCTACATATCAAACGTTGACAGCATCACAAATAGCACAATGGAGTGGAGTGGCTAAAGTTAGTCATGAAAAATTAACTGACGAGGATATAGCACAATGAGGTTAAAAGACGTTGATTTAATAAAACTATGTCCGGCATTCATGCGAAAGGATAAGACAAATCAAATTCTTGCAAATGGTGTGAATAATATTTTTCAAACTTGGTCTGATAATTTAGATCGTTTAACTGTTATAAATCAGATTGACAAACTGAAAGAAGCAGAGCTGGACCAATTGGCAAGCGATAGGAATATCTTTTGGTATAACACAAAAGCTGATATTTCAGTTAAGCGCTCATTAATCAAAAATGCAAAGACAGTTTTTAACCGTTTAGGTACGGTTTGGGCGGTTGAAAGCGTTATGAACGATTATATGCCGGGAACAGAGTTACAAGAATGGTTTGATTATGACGGTGAGCGAGGATATTTCAGGATATTAACAACTAACACAAGTGTTTTAAAAACAGATATTCAAACATTCTTGAATATCTTAAGCCTTATTAAAAGAAAAAGCGCGTGGTTAGAACATATCATGCTAAGGCTTGAACAGATGCTTGTTTTATATCCGGGATGGGGTGTTGTTGAGCGTTCAAAAGATACGTTCACATTTACTCAATACTTGCGTAAAGGTCAAATCGAAGGAATGACAAAGGGTGAGATGGAAAGCCTGTTAAAAGGGGAAATGGTAAGGTAAAAAATGTATCAAACTAAAAATTTGGGGTTGAATATAACTGAAATGCCTAAAGACACAAACATGGCATTCAACTTTCATACTGATTTAGGGCATAACTTTGAAGCGATTGACTCAAAGACTGTAACACATAGGAATATTACAAATTGTCTTTTGGAAGTGCCACAAAGGATTAAATACGAATTGGTGGATGGAACTTTGACTATTAAAGCTGGTTCGGTTGTAATTGTGCCTTACGGTACAACCGACAGAACAAATGAATTTCCAATCGGCGCTACATTCTTAAACGATAACTTCAAAGTTGTAGATACTCAGTTCGCTGATGGTAAGTTCTTTGTATGGGTTGAGTTAGTAAATAATATAAGCGCTACTAGAACTTCATCTGATGATTACACTAGATTACTAAGTGTTTATGTTAATACAGCTTCTTTAGGCGCAGCAGTATATCATAATTCAGGCACAACTTCACCTTCAGGAAACTCATTATTTTATAATACAGACACTAATATTATAGATTATTATACTGCCGGGGTTGCTGACGGTAATATTTCTTCATTACCGCTAGGGGAAGTCGTAGCGGTTAACCCTACTGTATTTAGTTCAGTTAAGTCAATCTTCAATGGCTTTGGCTATATTGGTTCGACTATTTGGTGTGATAAGGGTATTAAAGGGCTTACTCCTAATGGCTGGAACTTAGACGGTTCTATTAACAATATCGTTCAAGAAACTAATAATCTATTTACTTATACATTGCCTTCAGACCTTGCAGATAACAGTTATATAACTTCTCTAAAAAATAATTTTGGCGGTGAAATAACTGGTGTTGAGCTAAAGGCAAAACATAGGGTTACTTACTCAAATGAAAAACCAGCAGATGTTAATAATTGGTGGTTTCATATTGATGAAAATCAATGGAAATACGTTGAAGCAGATGGGCTAATAACAAAACGTTGGTGGTTTGACTTCGGTGTCTTTAATATGGAGCAAGGAGTTATTAAATCATTTACTACTAAAAAACCTTTCCAAGCCGTTGATTACAACGACTATTCAACCAAAATCGCAGAATTAGAAGCAAAAATAGAAGCCTTGCAAACAGCTTTGCAAGGTTAATTTATAAAGGAGGCTTAGAAAATGGCAGAAGATTATGTAAGCTATGTCCTAACTGAAGCAGGTAAAGAGATGATGGCCCGGATTATTGCCGGTGAAAAAATCACTTTCAAGCGTTATGCTATCGGTGACGGCTACGAATATAACATGGATAACTTTGTTACAAAAACCGCATTAGTTAATGAGGTTTTATCTGTAGACATTACATCTATGGCTATTGAAAACAACGATATTATAAGCTTAATTGCTAAGTTTTCAACTTCAGAGCTAACAGACTCTTTTTGGTATAGAGAAATCGGGATTTATATTATCGATCCGGATGATGAAACACAAGAAATTCTTTATGCTTATGGCAATAGAAACGACCTAGCGGAATACATAACACCTCACGTTGCAGGCTATCAAATATTGAAAGAGATTGAATGTAATGTTTCTGTAGGCGCAACAGCAAATGTAAGGATTTATGTTAATGAACGTGATGCTCTTAACCTATATGAATTTTCAGCCGATGAGTGGGTATTCAACGAAGCTTTAGGGCTTTATGTACTCAATACTGGTCAACAAGGTACAGGGCTTAACGTGTTCAAGAAAACAGACTTAGGCAATGTAATTGTTCAGTTTGTCGATATTGTAATCAATTCACAAAACATATTAACCCTTCAATCCTTAGATGTGTTTGATGGGTATTTAGTATTCTCATAGGGGGATAAGATGGCAGAATTAGAAAAATTATTATGTACAGATAGCAAAGTTGAATCTTTGAAAAAGATAAACGCAATAATCGAAAACGGCGGTGGCGATATTAACAACAAAATCACCAACTGCTTATTAGAAGTACCACAGAATATAAAACTAGAATTAAATGACGGTACTCTTACTCTTAAAGCTGGTTCGGTTGTAATTGTACCCAATGGTTTTGAAGCTGATGGAACTACACCTAAGTTTGATTATGTGACTATTGAGAGTGATTTAACAATGTCTAGCTCTTGGGGTACAGCAGAAAAAATGGCAATTTTTGTTTCACCAACTGGCAACAGTCTTAATATGGTTGCCTTAGCTCGTCTTTCTTCTGGAACAACAGCGCCAACAGCCACAAATACACAACGCTGGTATGACACTAATACAAATTTGGTTAAAGCTTATGCTGGTGGTTCATATTCAGGGAGTAATGTTTCTTTCCCTATTGCAATCTGTACAAAAACATCTGCAAGTGAAGATAAAATACTGGCTTCAATCGACCAAGTATTCAACGGCTTTGGTTATATAGGTTCTACTGTTTGGGTAGACAAAGGAGTTAAAGGTTTAATTCCTAATGGTAGAAATGAAGATGGAACGCTACGAAATGAGGAGTTAGTTAATTCTTCTGTTAAACTTCTTACACAATCAGGTACATATAATTTAAAACTTGCTTTAGCTCGCACAGGGCTTGGAGCATATTATTATGAGTTTGATGCTGTAAATAATTATGTTTACAGACCTGATACAGGTCAACAATATAATGATAGATTTATTATTGGAGATTTTTCAACAGTAGATGGTAAAATTACCTCTTTCCAACCAAAAACAACCTTCCACGCTGTTGATTATAATGAAGCTGTGCTTAAAAGCTCGTTAGTAGATATTGAAGAAGCTGGTAGTACAATTGCTTCTTTATGTATGCCAGATTATTCAGCAAGATATACTGTTACAACTTCTGAAAGTAGTCCAAAAACTGCAACAGAAGATTGTATATTTGTTGTTGATAATTCTGGTAATAATTCAAACGTATGTATTTTTGTAAATAATCTATGCGTAGCAAGCTTTTTTGCATCGGCTAACGCTAGGTCTGCTGGTTATGCAATTGTGCCAAAGGGAATTTCATACTATGCAACTAATTATAATCGTACTGGAAACCCAGCAGCGTGTACACAGTATATTATACCATTGAAAGGAACTAGATAATGATTAAATATGCAAAAATAGTAAACGAAGAAACAGGGCTTTGTGAAGTTGGCTTAGGTACAAATATTGAGTTTTACCAATCAATCGGTATGGAAGAATTGGATGTTCAACAGTCAGATATTGATAACAATTGGTATTTATTAGAGCTTTGCCCTATGAAAACAGACGAACAAAAAGAGCTTGAAGAAAAAGAACGTATTGCTAAGTTATTCTTAACAGGTGCAGATGTTGAGCGTGGTATCTACCAAGCTAAAGGAATGGACTTTGACGATATTGTAGCAATGGTTACACAGCTTCAACCTGAAGGCTTGAATATTAAAGCTCTGAAGATTGAGCTTAAAGCTAATAATTTCTATCGTGGAAACCCTTATGTAAATGCAGTAGGTGCTTTACTTGGTTTTACAAGCGAGCAGTTGGATAAGTTCTTTGAAACAAATGATTATACGGTTTTACTTCCACCAGTAGTTGAAGAAAAACCAGTTGAAGAGGTTGAATAATGTCTAAATTAAAAATATGGGCTAAGAAAGATATAAAATATTTCAAAACTATATTTGAACAATCTGTGGCTGGTACATATTCGGTCACACTATCTGCTGGTGATTACTATGTCGAACTATACGGTGCTGGTGGTGGAGCTGGTATAAGTGCTTGGGAAGCTGCTGGTTGTTTAGGTGGCGGTGGCTCTGGTGCTGGTTTTAAAGGAATTATAAAAATAGATACTCCTATTATTGTTTCAATTGTTGTAGGTGCTGGTGGACTTGGAAAAGGGTCTTATAACAATGCTCGATATGAAGGCGATGTTGGAGGGGATAGTTCATTCAACTCTATTATAACTTGTGGAGGCGGTAAAGGTGGAGTCGGATATTCTACGGTAACATCTTACGGTGGTGCTGGAGGTACTCTTACAATAAATGACACAGAAAGAATAATTACCAAAATTAAAATAGCATCTGACGGACAAGCCAATGTTTATGCTAGAGGTCCATACGCTAGTTATAATGATTGTAGTGGAGGATTGTCTGTTCAAGACGGTACACATTACGGAGCTGGAGCTGGAGGTTGGTCTGTACTTCAAAATTTAACTAATGGTTTAAATGGTTATTGTAGGATTATGACTCAAACAACAGCAGATGATTATGAAGTAAAAGATGAAACTGTTACTTATAAATTGCCTAAAATAAATGAAAAATACTACGTTATAAAGGACTAACAATGATAATACCTAGAGAGCCAATACCTGATGTTTTGATATATAGACCTAGCTTTGGGTATAAGTCCGTTCTTAAAAAGGAGTTTTTAAATAAAAAAATCCCTTTGAAGAAAGATATAACAGGGCATATTTTGAAGCCTGAATATCTTTCAGTAGATCATACAATACCCAAAAATAAAGGCGGTAAATCAAACCTTTTCAATTATTCATTAATGGATAGTTTTATTAATAACAAACGAGGTGAGAAGCCGTTAAAACCGTTTATAGACCTTGAAAGCTTAGTTGAATACATAAATGTTATGCTAAACGTCAAAACAATGGATTTAGACGGTGTGGAATACTTAAAAGGCTGGTTGCCTAATCTGTTAAAAGCATTAAAGGAGGGTAAATAATGTTTAAATGGTTAGAAAAAGTTGTTATTAAACGTATTATCAAGCGCATTTCTAATGAGTTACCTGAACTAAAAGAAAAAGCTCTTGAATACTTAGAGGAAAACAAAGATGAAATTATTGAAAAAATTAAAGACGTTATTGTCGATTTTATCAAAAGTAAGACCGACAAGTAACGGATTCAAATTCAATTTTACTTGGAAGTTTTAATAATGGGAGTTGTACGAAAAAATCGTACAGCTCTTTTTTAAAGGAGGGTAATAATGAAAAGCGATAATATATTGTGGTATGAGGACGATGAGCTTGCCATTGAGTTCGGTGGTGTTCCTAGAGTTGGAATAAGATATACTTTACCGACTTCTACACCAGCAGAAATTAAATCAATCAAGAAATATCCATTCATGAATAAAAAGGACCTTAAAGTTGCTTTAATAGACCACGTTAAAGAAGATGTATACTATTTCGTTATCCCTAAAGGTTATTGTTTTGATGGGGCTACAGTTCCAAGGTTCTTTTGGAGAGTTATTGGTTCTAATACAGACAATAAATTCCTGATAGCAGCACTTGTACATGACGTACTTTGTGAAAATCATCATTACGTTAATAACGACAGAGAATTTTCAACAAAAGTTTTTGATGCTCTATTAGAAGTCGCTGATGTATTTCCAGTCAAAAGATTTTTTATGAAACATAGCGTTGATTTTTTCCAACGCTTTCAAGGTTGGGAGGAATAATGGAAGTTTGGAAAGAAATTTTAATAGCAGTTATAACATCAATTTTTGGCGGTGGCGGTGCTGCTTGGATTTATCTGAAGCTAGTTATAAAAGATACTGCTGGAACTATCGTTGATAAAAAATTAAAAAATATTGATGAAAATATTGATAAAAAACTTGAAAACTATACAACTAGAGAAGATATGCAAATAGAACGCAAAGAACTATTAGTAGAAGTTGAACGTAGATTTTTAGAAAAAGTTGCATTTGAGCAATTTACTAAAAGATTTGATGATAAATTCGATGTTATGTCAAAAACACTAGATAAAGTGGTTGAAAACCAAGAACACATCAAAGACTATATTATTCAACAGAGGTGATTAAATTGAAAAAAATATTCATAAATGCTGGTCACGGTGGTAGTGATCCGGGTGCAGTTTCAAAAAACGGAACTAAAGAAGCCGATATTACAAAAAAGGTTAGTGCATATTTAGCTTATAAACTAATCAAGAAAGGTTACAGCGTTGAATTTTTTCAACAAGAAAAGTCTTTTACAGAAGTTTCACAGGTTGAAAACGATTCAAAATCAGACTTATTTGTTTCTATACACTGTAATTCTTGGTCAGATGATAAAGCCAATGGGATAGAAGTTTATTATTATCCAACTTCTACAAAAGGCAAAAAATGCGCTCAAATCGTTCAGAATGAGCTTGTAAGCAAAGTTAAATTAAAAGATAGGGGTATTAAAGCAAGAACTGATTTACACGTCTTAAAACGTACTACAGCGCCGGCAATCTTGGTCGAACTTGCTTTCTTATCTAATCCAACAGAAGAAAAACTATTAATTGAAAATCCTGATTTATTTGCTGATGCAATTTACAAAGGCATCAACAAATATTTTAAATAATCCTCTCTTTTCTTAATTCCTATATAAATCTCTCTTTCTTAAAACGTAACACACACAAGCCCGCTATTTATAGTGGGCTTTATTTTTTTATCCTCTAAATGGTGTAGGTGAAAAGGCGGGTTAAATTTTTTCTAAAGGGTAGAGTAAAGGGCAAATTCAAAAAATCTTATTGTTTCATAATCTTTATTATGTGAATCATGCTAAACGATATATATTTTTACATCCTTAATGTATACTTATTTAAAACAAAGGCAAGACGGTATTTTTAATATCTTCTTGCCTCTTTTTTTGTGTCTTTATTATCTTCTTTTTGTTGAAAGTTTTTGAACTTTTTGAACCAGTTCAGTGTTTTCTACTTTTTGAGCTTCTAAATCATTTTCAACCTGTTTCAAACTGTTTAAATTCGTAAAGAATAAAACTAAACTAATCAAAAGTAGAATTGTTAGAACAGAAATAATACTTTTTTGAACAATTCCGACTTTTCTGAAATTCCTAATTTGTTCTCTTTTTTCTGTTTCAAACTTTTCTGAAAGTTCTGTTTTTTCCAATTCAACCTGTTTCAATTTTTCCTCAACTGATTTGAACTCAGATTTTAGGTTTATATTTTCTTCTTCAAGGTGGTTTTGCCCATCAGTTAATAATTTTACATTGTATGAATAAGTTTGAAGTGAAGATTGATGAATTTGTTTAACAGTTTCCAAAGCATTCTGCATAAATTCAAATTGTTCCGAAGTAAAACTTTTTGAATCATTTTTGTAAACTTTTGTATCATTTTGGAACTTGCTATTTTGAACTTTTTCATAATTTATAGAACTGTTTGAGAAATTCTCAAAATTTTCATCATTTTCATAAAAACTACTTTTTTTCAGGCGCTCAAAGTCTTCTGTACTAATTACGATTTTTTGACCGTCCATTCTTTCAACTGTTTCAAACTTTCCTGTACTAATCCAATAGTAAACCTTTGATTTCTTCCAACCTAAAGCGGATATTGCTTCAGAAGGAGAAAGTTCAATCTTTTCCATACTAAAATTTCCTCAACTTTTTAAAACTTTTCTAAAAACTATACTATACTTGACTTATTGTACCATGCTTTAGTAGAATAACTGAACATAAAAGGGAATATTTGTTACATTGCTTAAAAGTAACAAAAATTTACTTGAAAGTCATGGACATGTTTGGTTACATGCATGACAGATAAAAAAAGACAATAAAAAAAGCCTTGTTTGGAAACAAGACTGATTTAAATAAACTTCACAACTTTATTAAATCATAGTTTCTCAAAAAAGGCAAGTAACGGCGATGGGGATTTTTAAGAGGAGGAACTATGAACACAGCTAGAAAGCATGCTACACATGCGTTTTCGCAATTTACACTTACACAAAATTTGCTTAATAATTTGTCACAATTTAAGCTAACACCAACAGCAAAATTAGTTTTATTAGAATTATCATCTTTTTATAATCCTAAAAAGGTTGATATGTTTCCAAAACAGAAAACATTAGCAAAGAAAATTGGCATTTCAGAGCGTTCTGTTGTTAGAGCTATTCAGGAGCTTTTAAACGAGGGTTTAATAATCATTGAGTGTAAATATACCAATCACTATAAATTCACGTCAAGAATCGTGTCACAGCAGCCTGAAAATAAAAATTTTTCGAATGAAGATATGTCAGAAGATTTAGGACAAAATGGCGAACAGTTAAATGACAAATTGGCACAACATGAATATGAACCTACTAGTGAACCTATTAAAGAACCACAAGGGAGTGGGGAAAATGTATATAATGGGGATGACCTCATTCTTTATGAATACGCAAAAAATAAAGCTAAGTATAATGTGTACTCTTTTATGAAGGCTATAAAGGAAAGAGGCGGAGATAAAAAGATAATTCGTGAATACAAAAAGAAGAAAAACGTTACACAAATAGCTTTGCGTAGCATTCAGGAAACACAAGATCATATTAAAAAACAAGCAGAATTGTCTAAAACAAAACAAGCTTTTTGCGATAGTGAAGCTATGTTGAATTTTGCTATTAAACACGGTTTAAAAAAGTAACCTGTCTATATTGCTATAAACAGGCTTGTATGTACTGAATGTCAAGGTAATTTTATTTCTAAATAAAAGCTGTTTTTTCCTATGTGAATTGTCTGGTATTTCGTAACCTTTATTAGCATAGAGGTATTAGTATCCCAGACGGTGGGTTTAGAAGAAATAGGTATCTTTTCACTATCTTCATCTAAGTAGTTGTAGTAAATTTCAATATAGTCAGAGTAAACAACAACTTTGTTAATAAAGCATTTTATAAGGTTTTCACAAAATTCTTGTGACTCTATTTCGCCTTTTTTAAAGTTTGATAACCAAAAGATTATTTGCTCTTTGGTTAAATTGTCTTGTCGCTGTTTAGAACTTTCAACTAAAAGTTGTTGCTCTAATTGGCTTTCTCTTTCTTCAAGTTCTGCTATACGTTCCATCATTCTTTTGGATGCAATTCCTTCTTCTATTGCTTTCATTATATTGTCAATTTTTGATTTTACGTCTTTTAACTCCGATTTATAAACATTTATTAAATTTTCTGTTTCATCTTGTGTTTCGTTTAGTTCTACTATTTGAGAAGCTATTTTTGTTATAAAATTATCTTCTAATACGATATTCATAGTGTTTTCTATAACAAGTTTTTCTAACAAATCCCTTCTTATTGATTTTGATGTACAATTCCGTTTCTTCATTGACCTTTTTGCATTACAAGCATAGTAAAAAACCATTATATTTTCTTTTCTACTTCCTGCTGCATAGTTTCCACACATTGATGATTTGCAAATGCCACATTGAATTTTACCCGATAGCATATATTTATGCTTTGCCTTATTTTTTCCACCAAAACTTTTATTTGTCATAGCCCTTTTTTGAGCTGCTTCAAATGTTTCTAAGTCTACGATAGCTGGGATTGTAGTATTACTTTTAACTCCAAAACTTTCATAAACACCAGCGTATTTTTTGTTTTTTAATACACGATATATTTTAGCTGGGGTCCAAATATCATCTACTCTAGTTTTTATTCCGGTATCATTTAAACTTCTTGCAATTCCTGAAGGTGCTTTTCCGCTTACATAATCATCGAAAATTTTTCTTATTATAGGTGCTATGTTTTCATCAATTTCATAATATTTATTTTCATTTACCTTATAACCATATAACACACAGCCACTCGCATGCTTACCTTTGAGGATGCTTTCTTTTTTGCCTCTAATAGTTTTTTGAGCTAAATCTAATGAATAATATTCTGCTAACCCTTCAAGAATTGACTCTAAAATTACTCCTTCATTACCATCAGGGATATTTTCTGCTGCATATATAACCTTTACATTGTTATCTTTTAGTATTTTTTTATACAACGCTGAATCTGTTCTGTTTCTTGCAAATCTATCCATCTTCCAAGTTATAACTACATCAAAATTGTTGAAAGCGGAGTCTTTAATCATTTTCTTGAAATTGGGGCGGTTGTCGTTCTTACCTGTTAATGCCCGATCAATATACTCCTTAACTACGGTTAATCCAGCCTCTTCAGCTACTTTATAACAATCCCTTAATTGCCCATCTATTGATTGTTCTGTTTGCCCTACGCTTGAATATCGAGCGTATATAACAGCCCTATTCACATGGAACACATCCTCTCTCTTTTATATTTTGGGGGTTGGTTTTCTTAATTTGGTTAAAAAGTCTTTTAATAGCTGTTTTTCTTTTTCTGTACAGCGAACATAGAAAGTTGTTGTGTTGTTGGATGTTTTGCTCCCTAACTTTCTACCGGCGCCTTCACGCTTGCCACCACTCGGCATCAAAATCACCTCAAATCGGGTTAAAAAATAATAAGTTAATGGGGTTACAAGTCAATGATAACAGTATATTTGAATACTTGCAAGAGGAAAATCAAAGAAATTTAAAAAATAGCCTAGTTGGATTGGATATCTAGGTAATATTTTTTAAAAAAACAATGTGCATTAATTCAGATATGGACATTGACAATTTAATAAACTTCCTTTAAAGCAATAAAAAGAGGGGATTTATTATCCCCTCTTTTATAAAAACTATTTTTGAGCTTCGTATTCCATACCTTCGATATGCCATAAAGTTATACCGTATTGTTCACACAGAGGTTTTATTCGATCATAATAAACATAGTCTTTAGGTTTTTCTATGATTAAAACAATTCCGGGTTTTTTCTTTGTCATTCTTGAATAGTGTAGGCTTTGACCAATACTTTCAGCCCACTTTTTCGCAAAATCAAATTCAACGGCATGAGTTTCAGTAAGACAATCAACCCTTGTCCAATCCTCTAGCTGATATTCCGTTATACCTTTATCAGCACACCATTTATTTTGATAATATGCCTCGTTGTATTGGCGAGCTGCTTGCACATTGATAGGCAAGCTCATAAGTAAAATTGTTAATAATAGTTTTTTCATTTGTGGAAAGCCCTCATAAATGCAGTACCGATTATTCCAATAAAAAGACCATGCAAACCAACACCAAAGATGGCAGAAATGCAAGATACAATTTTCCCTAGCGTTGTTATAGTGGTAACGTCACCATAACCAACAGTTGTAAAGGTTATTAAAGAAAAATAAAAAGTTTTTGGAATAGATGAGAATATTTCAGGTTGTGCCTGATTTTCAGCGAAATAAAGCAGAATTGAAGATATTAAAACACCGATAAAGAAAATAGAAAATGTTATAACAAGCTCTTCTTTTTTTTCTTTAAAAGCGTTGATTATATTATCAAGAGCATTTGAATAACGTCCGATTTTTAGAATTCTTAATATTCTTGAAAGCCTAAAAATTCTCAAAAATATTGTGTTGACACTTAAAAAACTTAAATAAAATGGCGCTATCGCTGCAAAGTCAATTAACATCATTGGTTTAAAAACATCTGTTAATTTTTGAATGGAAATTATTCTTAAAAAATATTCCATTGTGAAGATTACTATTGAAAAGGTTTCAAATAAAGCAATACATTCTTCAAAATGAGAGTGAAAGCTTTGCATTGTGTCTAATATAAACACAAGCAGATTTAATAAAATCAATGCCATTATTGATTTTTCAAAAAACTCATTATTCAAAATTTTTCTTATTTTTTCTTTAAACATTGATTAATGCCTTTTTCTTTTTTTATTACTTCTATCAGCTTTACCAGCAAATTTTAAAAAATCAATAAAGAAATAAAGAAATACTACTGTTAAAATTAGCGTTATAATTAAAGTTGCGACAAAAAAGTTAGCACCATAAATATAGATTTTTTTCCATATTGATTGAGGTTCAGTAGGTTCTACAATTTCTTCTTCGATAATTTCATTTTGATTATCTTGAACGTCTTTTAAAGATTTTCTAAAATATAATCCACCTCTACCAGCGTGGAAATAAGGCCCTTTTGGTCCTGTTCCAATTCTCAAACCGGTAATACCAAATGACAAGCCAAGTCCTGATTTTGATAAATTCAATCGGAACGGGCCGAACGAGAAAGCTTTTCTTAAGTATGCTGGCATTTTCACTTCCTTTCTTTTGTGTATTCTAGTATTCTCTGAATGGTTGTTTTAACTTCCGGATCAGCTTTTCGATATTTCTTTATTAATTCCAATTCTTGTCTATTCGGTTTTATATCGTTGTCAATTTCTGAAAATAAATCAGGTAGAGAAATATCGTAAATTAAACACAATTTGAATAAATCTATGCAAGTCGGTGGATTTACACCTCTTTCCCAAAAAGAAATTTGACTTGGTGATTTACCTATTTTATCCGCTGCTTCTCTTAATGATAAACCTGATTGTTCTCTAAAATATTTCAATTTTTCGGGTAATACACTGTTAATTTCGTCTATAGTTAAAAAATTTTTATTTATTTTCAATCCATAACATCACCTTTTTTGTTTTATAAAGATTATCATAACCAAATATTTTAAAATTACTTATGTATAAAATATAGAATAAAATGTTATTTTTTTATCTTCTTTTCATTTTGTGTATATTTTAAAATTTTTTGTATAGTAAACTTAATTTCTTTATCTGCTTTCCTATATTTTTCTATCAATTCTAATTCTTGTTGGCTTGGAGTTATTTTATCTTCTTTTTCAACCATTACTAATTCAGGAAATGTTATTTCATATATTAAACATATTTTTACAATGTCTATATAAGTTGGAGTATTTTTCCCTCGTTCCCATAATGAAACAATACCCGGTGTTCTGCCTAATTTCTCAGCAACTTGCCTAAGTGTAAGATTATGTAAGTTTCGATAATACAATAACCTTTCGGGTAGTACTTTATTTATTTCTTCAATAGATGGGAAATTAACATTGTCTTTCAAATTATAGCCACCTTTCATATTTTGTTTCCTATTAAGTATGATACACGACAATTAAGATTGTTGCAATATATATTTTAATATTTTAAACAAAAAATTTAAAATACTTGACAAAAGTTGTTTAATATTTTAGAATTGTTGTGTAAAAAATTAGACAAGAAATTTAACTTTTTAAAACAGAGGTGATATATGACTGAAGAGAAAATCAGAGAAAAGCTAAATGAATGCATACTTAAGAGCGGTTATAAACATAGCTTTATAGCAGAAAAATTAGGTATTATACCAAGCAATTTTAGCTTAAGTCTTAACGGCAAAAGAAAATGGACAAACGCTGAATTTTTAGGCTTATGTCTATTTTTCAATCTTGATGTAAAAGATTTTATCTAATTTAGTTTAGGAGGCTATTTGGGAATGGTTGATTTTGAATCTATACCAAATACTGAAAAGGTTGATTTATTGAGAACTATAGCAGAGCAAGTGAATAAATATTATAACGATCCGGCTAATTCTGAAGAAAATCAATCTCAAATAAAAAAAGAAACAAAAAGTGCTTAGCCTAACACTATAAAACAAGGCTAAAAAAGGGAGCACCTTGACAATTGAATAGCTAAACATAAGGTTAAACAATGGTAAAGACGGTTAATAACCAAACCTTATACCTATAGATGCTGAAGTAACCAATACGGAGTTTTACAAACAAACTATTGAGAGAACGGGCTGAAACTATAGGAGCGATTAAAGTATAAAAATTATCAAATTTTTATATCAGGGCTACACCACCACCTTTTGAGGGGATTGGGTTTGAGTATTCAGACAGTAGCCCAATTATAAGAGTTTATAAACAAATGAGGGTTTTAATATGGCAGAAATTAAATGGATAAAGATATCGACAAATATTTTTGATGATGAAGCTATTAAAATCATTGAACAAATGCCTGAAGGTGATGCTTTAATAGTTATTTGGTTGAAATTACTAATAACAGCAGGAAGAATAAATGATAATGGTTTGATATATGTAAAAGAGCATATTCCATACACAGATGACATGCTTGCTATTGTTTTTAATAAACCGGTTACGCTTATAAGGTTGGCATTAACAACTTTTGAAAAATTCGGAATGATTAATATTTGTGATGAACAAACTATTTTAATCAGTAATTGGGAAAAACATCAAAATACAGATGCTATGGAAAAGATAAGAGAACAAAACCGGATAAGAAAACAAAAACAGAGAGAGCGTGAAAAGTTGTTGTTAACTGATGTTGAAGGTATGTCACGCAAAATGTCACGTGACGTCACGCAACAGAATAAGAATAAGAATATAGAATTAGATATAGATAATAGTAATACTACTAATATTGTTGTAGAGGAACAACAACAAACAAAAACAAAAAAATTTACTAAACCAACTATTGAAGAGATTAAAACTTATTGTACAGAACGTCAAAATGGTATTGATGCTCAATACTTCTATGACTATTACGAGTCTAAAGGTTGGCAAATTGGTAAAAATCCAATGAAAGATTGGAAAGCAGCGGTTAGAACGTGGGAAAGAAAAGATTTTAACAAGGGCGGTGATAACAATGCAAACAATGCAACAGATACTAGGAGAAACCCTAATGAAAGCAAATACAGCAGGGAAAACGGATGGTTTTAGTTCTAAAGGCAAGGTTGAAAAATTTTGTGAGTATTGTGGAACTGAGTTAGAACAGTATAAATTTGAGGCAAACGGAAGAAAAATATACGTTCCCGGTTACAAAAAATGTACTTGCCCTGAAGCTGTAGCAGAATATGAAAAAGAACAAGAGCTTAAACGAGTTCAAGAAGAACAAGAAAAACAGCAAAAAGAACTTGAACGGCAGCAGAAGTTGGCGGAGGAAGAAAAGCTCAAAATAAATAAGTTATTCGGTAATAGCGGAATGAGCAAAAGAGCAATGAGCTGTTTATTCAAGGATTACGAACAAACTTCAGGGAATGAAAAGGCATATAAAACCTTTACAAACTATGCTAAGGGCTTTGAAACCGCTCTAACAAATAAAAGAAACGGACTTTTTATAACAGGCGCTTGTGGAGTTGGTAAATCTCACTTAGCTTTTGCAACTGCTAATTATTTGATAAGAAATGGTTATTCAGTAATCGCAATGACAATGATTGACTTATTGTTAAAGCTTAAAAGCTCTTTTAACGGCGGTGAGCATACAGAAGAGGAAATCTTGAAAATCTATGAAGATTGCGATTTGTTGATTATAGATGATTTAGGCAAAGAAAAACCAACTGAATGGGCCTTACAAATGATTTATTCAATAGTTGATAGGCGATATAACTCCTATAAACCGATAATCATAACAACAAATTTTAACGCAGATGAGCTTATAAAAAAACTAGGCGACTCATCAATTGCGAATGCGATTATGGATCGGCTTTTTGAGATTTGCGAATATGTATCAATAGAAGGTGAAAGCTACAGAAAAAGATAAGGGGTAAATAAAGCTTGGTGTTTTGACGTTAAGCTACTCCACATGATGAAAAATAAGAGGTTGAATGTTTTATGGAAATAGTCGATGTTGAAAGATTATATAAGCAACAATCAAGGGTGCGAACTATAAGGAATCTTCAATCTGATATTGACGTTATTTCTAGTAAACTAAGTTCACCCGGAAGTGTTAAGTTAACAGATATGCCACGAAATCAAAACCCTTTTGATAAAGTGGGGATGTTGATAACAAGAAAAATTGAAAAAGAAAAAAAGCTTGAAAAACTAATGAAAGAAGCTATAAGCGAGGGTACTATTTTAGAAGGAATTATTAACAGTATATCTAATTTACCTGAGTCTGCACAAGGCGCTAGTAATTCAGTTTATCAGGATTTACTTGAATATCATTTTATGAACGATATGAGTTTTAAAGAGATTTTAAGTTTAATGGGTATAAACGAAGATGATGATAATTACGAATCACAATTGCGCTTAATGTATGCAAGAAAACATGATGCGCTTCAAAAGTTTATTAAATGTCAAAAAAAATAAAAAAGATTTTATTTTAGCTCGACCTCCAATGAGCTATGGCGGAGAAACCATAATTAACTCCATTTTTGTCTATTTGATTACTCTCCGCCTTTTTATTTTTAAATCCATATATTTACTAAAACTGTGAGGGCCGATAACTATACTATCACATATCCTTGGCCCTCTTTTCTTTAGGTTTTGTCAATGTGTATATTTAGAGGGCTTTCCTTTCGTTTGTATGCAAATAGCCCTCTTTTTTTTTGGATTTAGTAACGCAAAACATACTTCTTACAGGGGGACTTAATTCCGGTTGAATCATAAAGCTCAAAATCTCTCCCCCCCTGTTTTTTTTAGAAATTAGTAAAAATGAGGGCAATATAATGGGCGATTTATTATTTTATTCCGTGTTTTTCGGAAGTTGGATTTTGCTATGTGCAATTTCAGAAGAGATACAAAAGAGAAGGAGAAAGAGAAATGAATACCTTGGAGTATTTAAAAATGTTCGATATGGTCATGGCGCATACATTCGATATGTACAAAGGTAAACAAACAGGACCAGTATTGCCGGCTTTTTTAGAAGTTGAGCTTTTTGAAAAAGCAAGGATGGACACATTACTTCTACACAGGCAAGGTTTGTTAATACCGTTCTATGAAAGATTGAAAGCAGGTACAGTATGACAGACCCTTTAAGACATTCGGATATTTACAAAAGCGAATGGGATTTATACCTACATGAACACGCTAAAAGCGTTGAAGATGTGAAGGAATGCTTCAGGCAGAAGCTGATTACAAAAGAACAGTTAAGAGAAGGATTAGAATTTTTTAGAGAAAAGGAAAGGAAAGAGAAATGACACAAAACGCAGTTACAACAGCAAAAGTTGACACTACTTTATCAGTGTTCAGCGGACAAGAAAATTTTCAAAATGCTATGGTTATGGCGGAACAGCTTTCAAAAAGCGATATGATTCCGGCGACTTACAAAGGTAAGCCTGAAAACTGTATTATAGCGCTAGAGTTAAGCAACAGATTAAAACTTAGCCCTTTTTTAGTAATGCAGAATATGTACATTGTACAAGGCAGACCAAGCTGGTCAAGTTCTTTTATAATTTCTTGCATTAACGGTTCAGGAAGATTTACCGGGCCTTTGATGTTTGAAATGGACGAAGCTAAAACAAAATGCAGAGCGGTAGCAGTTGATAAAGCTACAAACAAGAAGCTACAAGGCCCTGTTATTACGATGGAAATGGCGCATGCAGAAGGTTGGTTAGGGAAAAACGGTTCTAAGTGGAAAACAATGCCTGAGCTAATGCTTAGATATAGAGCTGCTGCCTTCTTTGGACGTTTATATTGCCCTGAGATTATTAACGGTATGCTTACAACAGAAGAAGCACAAGACATTAGACCATTAAACGAAGAAACTGATGTTGTAGATGTTTTTGCTGAAGATACAGTTGCATCAACACCTAAAGCTGAAGAAGTGGAAGTAACACCGGAAATGGAGGCTATGGCAGATGCGTACTTTGAAGCTGACGAACAGTAATTATTATTCTGAAAAAGCTAATCAACAGTATCTATCAGTAAGCCAGTATAAGGATTTTTTCGGAACGCTAGGGCAAAAGGGTTGTGAAGCTCAGGCCCTAGCAAAAATAAAGGGAGAATATAAAGTTGAACCGACTACAGCAATGTTAGTCGGTTCTTATGTAGATAGTTACTTTGAAGGAACTTTAGCAGACTTCAAAATGAACCATCTAGAGATTGTCAAAAAAGATGGTACATTAAAAGCAGAATATAAACAAGCGGAAGAAATTATTGCAAGGATTGAGCGAGATAAAAAGTTCATGCAGTATCTTAGCGGTGAAAAACAAACCATTATGACTGCTGATTTTCAAGGCGCTAAATGGAAAATCAAAATGGATAGTTATCTTCCGGATATGGCAATAGTTGATTTAAAAGTAATTGATGATATTTACAAGGCCCATTATACAAAAGACAGCGGAAAGCTTAACTTTATTCAAGCAAGAGGTTATGACTTCCAATTGGCGATATATCAAAAAATCGTTGAATTGAATACAGGGAAAAAGCTTCCTTGCTTTATTGCTGCTGCTGATAAAGGCAAGGTTACAAATATTGAGCTGATACAGATTACACAAGGCGAGCTTGACGGAGCTATTGCCGGAGTTGAGTTTGGTGTAAATAGAATCAAGCTTTTAAAATCCGGTGAAATAGAACCGGACAGATGCGGTAAATGTGATTATTGTAAACAAACAAAAGTTATTACTAAGCCGATTTTAATGTCGGCATTGTTAGAAGGATAGATTAATGACAGAAGATATATTAACAGTCAATGAGCTGTTTTCAGGCATCGGGGCTCAAAGAAAAGCCCTTGATAGATTGGGAATAGCTCATGAAGTTGTCGGAGTTTGTGAGATTGATAAATACGCTATTCAATCTTATGAAGCGATATTCGGCAAGACATACAACTACGGTGATATTTGCACCGCTCCAAGATTGGATTATGCAGACCTTTGGACTTATTCCTTCCCTTGTCAAGATATATCGGTAGCTGGTAGAGGTAAGGGAATAAACGAAAACACAAGGTCAGGGCTTTTATACCAAGTACAACGGCTACTAGAGGTGGCAAAGGATGAGGGAACATTACCTAAATACTTGTTATTAGAGAATGTTAAAAATTTAGTAGGTAAGAAGTTTAAAAGCCAATTTGATGATTGGCTTTTTTATTTGGATCAACTAGGTTATGACACCTATTGGCAAGTATTGAACGCTAAACATTACGGTATACCTCAAAACCGTGAGCGAGTTTTTGCGATAAGTATTCGCAAGGATTTGAATCAGACTTATGAGTTTCCAAAACCCGAAGAACTGACAAAAAGGCTTAAGGATGTTTTGGAAGATGAGGTTGATGAGAAGTATTATTTATCGCAAGATAAAGTCTCTGCATTGATTAGAAATATTGAAAATAGTGATACTGTTGCGGTAAAGGAAGCCACTAAAAATGGTTATGCCGAGGCAGCAGTTGGAGACAGCATAAATATTGAACAGCCAAACTCAAAAACTCGCAGAGGACGTGTAGGACACGGAGTTGCACAAACGCTTACAACTGCGCCACAGCAAGTTGTGATTCAACCAGCTATTATATCTAAACAAGGAACTTTCTTAGAGAAAAAAACAGATATAGCTTGTACATTAATGGCGAGGGATTATAAAGGTTTTGGGAATCAAGGAATGAATGGTGTTTTAGAATTTCCTTGTATTGGTGCGAGTCGTGGACGAAACCCTGAAAATCCGAGTGATAGGACTGTTGGCGCACCTACTCAACAAAGGCTTGAGTTAAACTATGAAGGGTTATCAAACACTCTTACAACGGTTCAAAAAGATAATTATGTTGTTGAAAATCGAATCATACAAGTTGGTAATATCGTAAATACAGGAAATTGGGATAATCCTCAAAGAGGTCGTATTTATTCAACAGAGGGTTTATCTCCTGCACTAAATACAGTTGGTGGTGGAGGGTTAGAGCCTAAGATTCTTGAAAATCAAATTAAAAAAGTCGATATTCCTCAAATAGTAAAAGTTAGAAAGTATTGTGTTGATAATGCAAAATTAGTTGAATTATTGAGAAATCATAAAAATTTAACTAATAAGCAAATAGCGGATGCTTTAAACGTTCCTTTAACAAAAGTTGAACATTGGTTCAGAACCGATAGTTGTTTTGCTATTCCTGATGCTGAAATTTGGTATCAGCTCAAAGAATTATTGAATATTCAAACTGATGAGTTTGATGAAGCCATACTAACTTTTGAAGAAAAAGAAGGAGTATATGCTAAAAACAACAGATGTTATTTAGATTCAGGGATTGCGCCGACTTTAACAACCACATCAGGGGATGAAAAAGTTATAACCAATTTGAGAATTAGAAAACTTACACCGCTTGAATGTTGGCGCTTGATGGGGTTCGATGATGAGGATTTTAGAAAAGCCGAAGCGAGTGGTGTTTCAAATACTCAGCTTTATAAACAAGCTGGAAATTCGATCGTAGTAAATGTTTTAGAAAAGATTTTTGAAAATCTTTATAAGTAGTTACAAAAGATAAAGGAGATATAAAATGGAAATTAAAATAACAGCGATTAACAAAATTAAAGTAAACAACGACAGAACAGCAACTATAAGCTATGTTCAACAAGGTGAATTATCAAGTTCAGAGGTAGTATTTACCGGTAAAGAAAAAGTAACTGATGAGTTTTTCAAAAAGTTCCAAGAGAACGTTGAGGGCTTTGTAGCTTGCGTTCCTTTACTTGAAAAAGATGAAAAAAATATCGTGATGAACGCTATTAAATTTGATTATGGCAAAGATAACGGTTTACTCAAAAATATACTTTATTCAGTGAAATACTCATTCAATCCGGCAAATAACGCAGTGTTGAATATATCAACTCCGATGTTGCCGATTTTCCAAGAAAGCTTTGATGAAAAGACTTTCTGTGTAAACGGAAAATATGAACAGCTTTTATATGAAACTATTGAACTGGCTAAGGCTTACATAAACGGCGACACAAGCACAGTTCAAGGAAAATTAAATCTAGTTGTTGATAACGAGGAGGGGTAAAACCCTCCTTTTTGTAAGGAGAGATTAAGGAAATGAAAGATTGGTCAGGGAATAAAAAAAGCACATTTACATGTCTAGGCGCAAGTAGTCATTCAGAACACGATAGAGATTTACATGATTATTATGCAACAGATCCAATGGCCGCTGAACTTCTATTAGGGGTTGAGCCTTATTTAAGTTCAATTTGGGAATGCGCTTGTGGTGAAGGTCATTTGGCTAAAGTTTTTGATAAATATAATAAATTAGCATTATCTAGTGATTTAATAAATCGTGGATATGGTAACACATTTGTCGATTTTTTAAAGACAGATAGAGAAGATTGGTATGGTGATATTGTTACTAATCCACCATATAAATACGCTAAAGAATTTATTGAAAAAGCCTTAGAACTTGTGGAAGAAGGTAGAAAAGTGTGTATGTTTCTTAAGGTTACTTTCTTAGAAGGCAAAGCAAGAAAAGAATTTTTCAAGAAATATCCACCTAAAACTGTTTATGTATCAAGTCAAAGAATAAAATGTGCTTTGAATGGCGACTTCGATAATACAGGTTCAAGCGCTATAGCTTACGCTTGGTTCGTTTGGGAAAAAGGATATCAAGGCGATACGGTTGTTAAGTGGATAAATTAATTTTGAGGTGAGAGATGTTTAAGTTTACATTGCCTATAAGACCTATTACTAAGAAAAATTCAGGTCAAATAGTTATGAGAGGGAAATATCCGATAATGATACCTTCAAAGCAGTATTTACAGTTTGAGAAGGATTCTTTACCGTATTTTTACCGAGTAAAGCAACAAGTAGGGGTGGTTGATTATCCGGTCAATATACAATGTATTTTCTACATGGATGCAAGGCGCAAGGTTGACTTGTCAAACCTTCTGAACGCTGTAGACGATGCAATGGTTAAATCGGGCCTAATCTTGGATGATAATCGGGATATTATAGCCGGTCATGATGGCAGCAGGGTTTATCACGATAAAGATAATCCGAGAATTGAACTAGAGATAACAGAGATTAAAGACTATGTTCAATGGAAAGATACAAAGAATGTTCAGACGAGTTTATTTTAAAAATAAATTCTGAGCCTGTCAGATTGCCCGATTTTAAAAGTTTAGTATCTAGGTGGTATAAATTATCCTTTAAAAACTTTTAAGGGGCTTAAAAACGATTTTGACGATTTAAGAAAGGAAAGAGCAATGAGATATTCAGGCTGTAAAAGTTGCATGAATTATAGAGAAGAAAACATTTGGGGGAACTTTGTTCAATATTGCGCTGGCAATGTGCATAATCCCTTGAAATGTGGTTTGAGAAAAAGGGTACTTGACCCTGACATAGCAGAATTCTTCAACGCAACATGTGAGAGGTATAGGAATGAACAACTTTGAAAAAATAAAGCAAATGAGCCACAGGGAAATGGCAATCTTTTTAACTCAAATACATTGTAAAGAATGTGGTTATCCTACTAATTGGGAAGATTGCGAACAAGTTGGTTGCTGGTGTCACGCTAATAATGATTACCAATCTTATGGCGAATGGTTACTATCGGAGGTAGAAGAATGAGAGAAATTAAATTAGTATTTCCTTGCCCTAATTGCAATACAGTTTTATTTTTCAATCAGTATATACCTAAAGAATTTACTTGTTTAGGGTGCAATTCTACTTATACTTCGGCAGATGCTTTTTTAGCTGTAGAAAAGGAAAAAGAGCGACAAAATAACAAATAAGTTATAAAACAAAAGAAAAATAATAATAGAAAGGTTATAACAATGAGTAAATATGAAGCATACGAAGCAGCACAACTTCAAATGTTTGTTGGAACAAAAGTTACAACAGTTGAAGATGCAAATCCTGGATTATTGATAACACTAGATAACTTAGAACCAATATTTAAATCAGAGTATGGTGATAACGATGGTAAATTAGATATCTATTGTAGTTCGGGTGAATATTGGCACGGTAAGTATAGCACACCTTGTATAGAAGTGGTTATAGAGTGATAAGGAGCAAACCAATGACTAACGAACTAGAAAAACAGTTTTTTGATACTTTTGGGATTAAGAAAGAACTTAATACTTGTGAAGCGGGTAGATACGGCTGTCCTAATCCTGGATTGTGTATTGATATTTGTTCTAATTTTAAAAGTATGAAATTTTACCCACAAATCACCGACCGTATATTGTTGGAGTTGATATGTATTGCAAACAAGGCTTATATAGACTTAGAAGGAACTGACATTGAAACTATGAAAAACAGTCTTTTAGAGAATTTTATATTCTTTAGAAGAGATGTTTACGACCAAGTACGCACACTATTTGAGGAGGGGTAATGGCATTTAAAAGATTAAATGATTTACGTTTAGTTGAAGAATATTGTACTAAATCAGAAAACGAAAAATGTCCTATAACCCAAACTTGTTATGATAACGAATTTCAATGTAGGTATTGGAAACAGGTTTGGCAAATCCCAAATGAAGAAGGTTTTACCATAAGACAGGGTAATAGTTGGTATAAAGAAAGCAGGTAACAATGACAGATAAACAGATATGCCCTTGTTGCAAAGGTAAAGGGGAAATAATAAAGGTTGATTGGCTAGATGCTGTATTCACAATGGGGCTTACAGCTCTAATGGATTTAAGCGAACCTAAAGAATGTCCTGTATGCAAAGGAAAAGGAGTTATTGAATGACAGATAAACAGATAATAATAGATGGTGTAGATGTACATTGGTGTGAGCATTATACAGGTAATATTGGTTATTTAACTGATAAAAACTGGACTTGTCGAGCAAAAATTCAAGGTACAAAGTGTGAGGATTGGTCTAATTGTTATTTTAAAAGATGGCAACGCAAAGAGCAAGAATGCGAGGAGTTGAGAGGTGATTTATATTTTACCAATGAACAATTAAAAGATTTTAAATCACATTATGATAAAGTTGTTGGAGAATGTGAGAATTTGAGAGAAAAGTATCTTGGATTAAAAGAGCAAAAGGGTAGTTATATTGTTCAATTAAACACCGTGAATGAACAACTCGACCAACTCAAAGAACAAATTAAATATCAAAACAATTTTATTGAGAGTTTACTTAAAGCAACTAATAATTCTGAATGGCTTGATAAATCCATATTAGACGATGAAGCTAGTGAAATTATAGAAAAAATTGAGTTAGATTATGTTCAGTTAGACGAGTTTAAACAAACCCTTACCGAGATAAAAGAGATTGCGGAAAAGAGTTGTTGTTTACAACCTACTTCTACTTGTGAAGAATACGAAAACTGTAAAGAATGTAGCAGAACAAGTGATGATGAAACTGTACAACAAATCCTACAAAAAATAAGTGAGGTTGAGAATGATTAAATTTTATTGTGATAGATGCGGAAAAGATATGACTGAAGAAGAACATATAAGCGTTACATTAGAATATATAGGCAATGGGGAGCCATCTGAAAAAGCACCAGATGAATATGATATATGCACCAAATGCCTACAAAAATTAAACGAGGTTTTAAAACCATTACAAATCAGCGAATGTGAGGTGGAGTGATGGACTATGAAGAAAGAACAGCTTTTACAAGCTTGTTAGCACAGTTAGACTCTATGAACAAACGAATTAAAGATTTAGAAGAACAGCTTGATAACTACTTCATAGTTTCTCAAAAATATTACAAGTCATTAAAAGTTTTAAGGGAAATAAAACAGATTTGCGAAAAAAATATTCATACTTTTTCAGATGGTACGGTTTTAAGATACACGCTGGCTGATAAAATTTTAGAAAAATGCGAGGTTTTAGATGATATGGAAAACGACTAACGGACTAGGGCAAGAGGTGACGTGGTACGACCAACAGGAGATAGAGCAAATGGATAAGAAACACAGAAAGTTTATAACCGCACTAGCGGACTTATATAAAGTAATATTCAAATCAGAATCCACCAAAAAGGTGGATTTTTTATTAGAAAGTTTACACGAAAAAGGCGAAGCAATAAGGAGGCAAAATGAAAGCTAATTTAATAGTAGGTGCAAGCTTAATCATTTGGCTTATCTGTGCAATATGCAAGCCAATAAAAGTAGATTATGACGAAGATCTAGAGGATTAGAAGATGGTAAGTAAAATTGGATTAATAACAGATAGTATTAATTTTCCATCATTACCGGCTATGAAAATAT
>JAEIGA010002470.1_pt1 | contig 29496 bp, 25 predicted proteins | sample 9270691 | NCBI WGS metagenome assembly JAEIGA01 (sample SAMN17057246, study PRJNA624740) | gut metagenome | biome: biome; isolation source: fecal sample | host: Bos grunniens | place: China: Xizang | collected 2019
TACCTTGCAAGAAATATTGGCACCATCTATTGTTACTGTACTTGGGCTCTCGAGAGTACCGATAAGACCACCCAAAGCAGTACCGTATGCGTCCCACAAGCTATATATAACAACATCTGAACTAACTACAATATTCTTGAGTGTAAAGTTACCTTTATTTGCCCAACCGATAACTGGAGCAGTATCATTATTGAAACCTACAACCGAACCCTTCTTGAAAGTGAGGTTCTCAAATGTACAATCGCCAACTGCCTCACAAGCAATCGCTGCTGCCTCTCCGCCATATGTTGCAGCTACGAAGTCTTCCATAGTCAAGTTCTTGACTACAGCATTTTTCACTTGTGAGAAGAGACCAATTGCTCTTTTGTTAGCGAAAGTAAGGTCTGTACGCTTGAGGTTTTTGATGGTCTTATTATTTCCATCAAAAGTTCCCTCAAAGTATATTTTGTTGTCGTTGCTATAACTATTATTATATCCAATTGGTTCGAAATCTACGCCATTCAAATCAATATCATTAGCCAACTTTATAGTCTTGCCAGCATAGCCATCCTGCTCAGCTATATTTGCAGCAATAATGTCAAATCCTGCGGCGGTCTTGAACTCCAAAGTGTCGTATTCATCAAACTTAAGCACCTCAACAACAACATTTGTAGCGGTGTTGTCTGTAAGGTCAACATTCTTGATGTTACGACCTACGATTTCGCCAGCGTTAGGTTCCTTATCCGCTACATACTCAGGCAACATATTTGCGATAACAGTTACATTCTCAACTGTGTTACCGTTAACCTCAAGTTTCACAATATTCTTGCTGCCATTTACAGTACCGATAAGAGCACCGCAGTCACGGTATGCAATAACAGTTACATTCTTAACAGAGCAATTCTTAACCCAAGCATTATTCTCAGCTGAAAGGTAACCGGTGATACCACCTGCGTGGTTGCCGTCGTCCTTGTTGAAAGGAGAAGTCTCGATTGTACCATTAAGAACATGGCAGTTCTCAATGCGAGAGCAAAGACCATCACCAACAACAGCACCTGCCTTGTAGTGACCCTCTACCGAAACATTCTCAAGCTTGAGGTTGCTTACATAGCTTGCTCTTGCGAACAGACCAGCAGGAGTTCTATCATCTACCTTAACCTTAAGGTTGCTAATAGTGTGGTTGCCACCATCAAATTTACCCTCAAATTTGCCATTTGCAGCAATAGGAGTCCAAAGCTCGTTATTAAGGTCGATATCTGTGCCAAGCTGAACAGTCTTACCCTTAAAGGTGTTACCACCTGCGCGAGTAATGCCGTTAGTTGCGTCTGCAAACCACTTCAAACCGTTTAGAGAAGTGATAAGGTAGGTATTGTTCATCAGAACAACACCATCTGCAATGCTCTCCCACTCTTCAACATCTGGCTCACCAAACGCAGGCTTAATCTCAACGGTAAAGTCTGTTGAATTAGTAAGGAGCGCACCGATGATGTTAGTGCGGTAGTTAGCCTTAAGAGGAACGTTTGTGTAAGTAGTGCCAGTAATTGCAACACCCTTATTGTTATTAAAGGTGAAAGCAACGTCAGCAACGCAACCATCTGCAGGAGCGAGCAAGTAGTTCATTGAGAGGTGACCAGCTGCGATGTCTTCAGCAGTCATTGGAGTTGCAGTAAATTCAACAGGATTAGCTGTAAGACCACCAACAACCTCTGACTCATTTTTAGCAAATGGATTGAAAGTTGTGTAAATCTTTGTAGAGATAGTGGTAGAAGTTACAGTGATGCTCTTGTTAACCTCATCCATGTTGGTAACCTTAGCGTTGAGCTGAGCAAATGGACGATAGAGCTCGATTGTAGTGTCAGCATTAGCATCTGCAGGGTTAAAGCCCTTTACTGCAGCATAGAACGCATCGCGAGACTCGTCGTTTGCATTAATACTATCAATGTTAGCGAGCGAAACAGTACCATTTTCTACAGTATAATAGCCATTATTGCTATCAGCCCAGAAAAGGATGTTGTAGGTCATGCCCTTGATAAGAACAAGGTTTACAGTGGTAGTGCTGCCTACTTTAATCTGAACGCCAGTTGTGTTAGATAAACCCTCCAAAAAAGAGTTGTTACTATCGTAAACATAGTAACGAAGAGTTGTAGCCTGAATACCGTCGCCATAGGCACGAGTACCAAGCTCTGGAAGATTTGCAGTGAAGGTAACTTCAACCTCACCGCCGCCGATAGAAGAACTGATGTCTTCCTTCGCGCATGATGCTGTGAACAGAACAGCCACAGCCATCAAAATTCTGAAAATGTTTTTCATAGTGTTTAAATTTGGTTTATAATAAGTTTGTTTGTATATGTGCATAGCAATGCAGGCGGTAAGATTGCTCTTATTGCCTTTGAAGTGGGTAAAATGTTGATGATTAGCGAGTTGTAGGTACAAAAATCCCCCCCCCGATTGCGCGGAGAGGGAATAAATATTCATGTATTTGTAAAATACTCATACCCGTAGATTATTCCGTATGCAAATGTAGTAAAAATTAACCGTATATGCAACTAAACGGGTAAAAAAATAACGCAAAAAGTCTGCAGCGTTGTTTATTGCTCGGCAAAGATAGTATCAAAAGTAGAGCGCAGAAGGGTTGGGTTGGCTATAATATCTCTCAACTCTGCAAGTCGTTGTGCATTATCCGAGTGGGGAATGTAGAGCTTTAGGTATCCATTTACACCATACTTATCGTGTAGGTGCTCGCAGCAGCGAGTGAAGTGCTCTTCTACGGTAAGGGTAGGGTAGTGAGAGAGTCCGTACTGAATAGTGCGGCGGATGACCGTCAGTGGCTCTATTAGGCGGTCTGCCTCGGCAACAATAGCCCCATAAATTGTGCGAGGAGTGTGCTCTGAGGATGCTCGGTGGTCCTCAACAGCCTCGCGCATGATGACAATTTGTTCGGCTGTGAAGTAGTTGGTCAGTTGAACATCGGAGGCAATAATCTCTCCAGAGTGGAGGTGGTGTAGCTCTCGTCCATATTGTAATCCTGTATCATGGTACGCAGCAATGGTGTAGACCATATCTACATCTACATCGTAGTGTTGAGCAAGGCTTAGGCTGCGAGAGATAACACTCTCTACGTGGTCAATATTGTGAGCCTTGTCAAAAGATGAGTAAAGCGGGATAATCTCCCGCTCTATATACTCTTTAAGTGTTCTATTCATAGTCATAAAGAAGCTCAAAATCATCAAGCCACATTATTGACTCCTTACTGCCGACAAAGTAGTCGCCATAGCTTGAGCCAGAGGCTACGATAATGATGTGGGTAGGTGTGCGCTCAAAATCGCGGTACTCTAACGGAATAGTAAACTCATACCAATCTTTGCTCTCATGATAGAGAATCTCTCCATAGGCGATAATACCCTCATTTGAAGAGTTAAAGAATGAGGACTCCTTGCTTGTATCTACAGCAACTGGTGACTCTGGAGTACCACCGTAGACATTATAATCCCAATCACCCAGTGCAATAAAGATACTACCACGGTCAGGCTCGCCAATGGCAGGAACTTTAGGATTTGGCTTTGCAGGAGCACAGTCAATAGTGCCACAGTTGTACTTCAACCAACCACGCAATGCTGTTGGACGGAGAGTGAATGGACGACCAAAATGCACCACACCATTTGTACCCGAGATACCAGCAAACGAGCCGGAAAAGTAGTTGCCAGCGGCGAACTTCTTAATGCCCAATACATTTGCCTGCTGTGACCAAAGCTGAGCGCAAATACCACTCTTACCTGGAGCAAGATTCTCAGTATGTGGGGTAGTAAGGTTTATGCCCGCAATTGCGGAGCCAGGGTTACCAGTTCCCCACCATGCGCTTTCTGGGTTTAGATATGGATAGTATGTTCCACCATCTGTAGACCAGTCGTTAAACTGAGCATTTGGAAGGTCAAATGTTGTAGTTGTAGTTACTATAATAACATTTGAGACCTGCTCACCCTTGTCAGATACGGCATAGCCTATAATCTCATACTCTGTTTGAGGGGTAAGGTGGCGAATTGCCGCCTCAATAACTCCATCGCGAGAGGTGTACCAACTCTCCTCAAGCTCGGCCCACGCCTCAGTACCCTTTGCACGGTAGCGGAAACCGGTCTGTGCACCATCAATACCTGTTGCCTTGAGCCATACAACCTTAGCTCCAGCAACGGCACGTGTAACATCTACCTGCACCTCTTTAGGCTCAACAATAAGGCGCCAAATCTCACGACGACCATATGAGTCTACAATAGCTGTTTGGGTGTGGTCAGCGTTGTTAAAATTACGGAATGTTGAGGCCTCTGGGAAGTCATACTCCGGCTTTGGACCAAAGCGAAGCTGGGTGACAGTCACCGTATCAAGACCGAAGTCTGCGCGGCGGTAGACCTTGGCAATGGTACGCTCTGTATCCCACTCTGTCTCGCCAATCTGACCAATAACGTTAAAGCGGCGGTCAATGATCTGATTTGCAACGATAACCCACTCATAGTCTTGATAGAGTGAGAGGATAACGTACTGAGGATAGCGCATGTCAAATGTACCCACCATTTCGCGCGAGAGGGTAGCGCCCTCACTACACTCGATGGCTGTAATTTTAACATTGCGAATATCAATATTCTCGGCAATATCTACAGTAATCTTACGATTTGCACGGTCAATATTTGGCTTGCTAATAGCCCCCTCAACCTCGATATTCAAGATATCCATCTCAACGACTGGATACGGAATATCGTTTTCAATACAAGAGCTCAGTGCAAGCAGCGCAGCTATAAGAGTTATAAACTTTCTCATTATTTATCCTTTTTCTTGTTCCACAAGTGAACATTCACGCCAATATTTATCTGTGCAAGGTTTAGACCAAAGCGGAGCTTTGAGAAGTCGCGCTTGCCGATATGATTACCCTCGCCATCTTTTTGGCTGATGTGGTTATACTGCAATCCTCCAAGACCAAATGACACTCCAGCGCATACATTTGGGAAGATATATACAGACAATCCTGGAGCAAAGCCCAATCTGATGCGGTAGTTCTCAGAGATTGTGCTCTTAGCAGCTCCATCAGCCTGATAGTTAAACTCCGATCTACCCATTTGACCAGAGAGCTCCCACTCTGCAAAGAGTCCAAAGCGACCCTTTTTGTCAAGAGCCATATAGGAGCGGTGGTAGATAGCTGCTGAGTACGCACGGTTGCTATAACCAAGGTCGCCAAGCGAGATGTTTACATCGTTTGCCTCTCCTAAGTTTAGACCAATCTTGTCAAGTGCTCCGTCAGCGTATGTATATCCCAATCGCACACCTACGGCTTGATTATCACGGTAGAAGTAGCCATAGTGAGGCTTAATGGTAAACATTGAGCCATGAAGGTTGATATTGTCGATAATAAGTCCTAAATCGCTATCGTCACTCTCAAGAGTTCCGTATGATACTGTAAGACCCATCATAGACTCACCCTTAAAGACAAACTTGTTGCTGCCAATCTCGCGGTCTATGCGAGGAGTGCGCTTGTGCTTAACAGTTGTCTGAGTCAAATTCTGACTCATATCCTGCGCCATGATAGTTCCAACGGCGCAAAGGAGCAGTAGTGTTGTAATTAACCTCTTCATTTGTGCCGAATATTAGATGTAAAACGCAACTCCCAAACCGATGGAGAGTATATTAACCTTGAAATTCATCATGCTTGATGAGCTATGTCCAGTGGTAATCTGGTTGTGCACCTGCTTTGTGTGAGAATAGCCCAAACCAAGAATGCCGACATTGAGCTCAAGTGCCATATTGTTTGTAATAAACGCAACAACACCCGGATTTGCTCCCAGCGAGACATTAAAGCCCTTGGCATATGTTCCGCGGATAGGCTGACCCTCAGCAAACTTAGACTGTGAGCCACCCATAGCAAGCTGAAACTCAGCAAAGAGAGCAAGACGCTTGTTGCGTCCCAGTGGAATGTATTGACGCCAAATAGCTGCTACATCGTACGAATGTTTGAGCATATAGTAGTAGTCTACTCCGAAATTCAGCGCACCATCACCCTCACCAAGATTGAGAGTCGCAGAGACCATATTGAGATATGAACGGCCATAGGTGCCTCGCACTCCAATAATAGAGTTAGGGGCGAGTGAATAACCGATAAGAGGGCTTACCTTTACTGAGTAGCCCTTAGACTCTATATCCTCAATAATGAGGAAGGAGTAGTTGGAATTGTTGTGTGTAGAGTAGGTCAAACTACCACCAAAGACCCACTGCCCTTTTGGAACAATGTGGGTTTTCATATCTGATATGCCTCGGTTTTCACGCTGCTCGCTTCTCAGTAGCTCATAGCTCTGAGCCTCTGTAGTTTGTTGAGCAGATGCACCGAATGTAATCAATATGGCTGCGGTAAATACCGCCAATTTTTTGTTCAAAAACATCCGTATTATCTGTTATAAATGCCCTCCCCCGAAGGGGAGAGCAGTTGAATTAGTATACAAACTCTACATCGTCCACATACATATAACTCTCTGTAGAACCGGTGAAGTAGTCACCATAGCCAGAGCAGCTAAATGTAAGAACAAGCAGTGTAGGCTTTGTGGTTACACCCTCTTTGTATGTGATAGGAATCTCAATCTGAGTCCACTCGTTGTAGCTGTCGTGAGTCTCCCAGCTTCCTGCTGCAAGGATACCCTCAGTAGCAAGGTCAGGTGTGAAGAATGTCTCCTGCTTATTTGTGTTGACAGTAAACTTACGATCTGTGAAGCAGCAGTAAACCTTCGCAAGGTCCTTTCCTGTAGTGTGGCTACCCTCGTTGATATCACCCTCGTTGTTCTTCATCCAGAAACGAAGTGCCTTTGGACGAGCTGTAAAGTCGAATGTACGACCAAACTCTACGATACCACCCATACCGTCAACCTTTACAAAGCGACCAACGAACAGGTTACCAGCAGCGAACTTACCCATACCCATAACTGCAGCCTTGATAGACTTCATGTATGCACTCTTAGTTCCTGTAGAACCAGGACGAACGTCATCAGATGCCACTGTGAGCTGTGAGCCAACAAGCTTTGCAGTTGCGTGGTTACCAGTGTCCCAGTAGATAGCTCCAAGGTCAGCAGCAGGGCACATAGCCTCATCTGATGCTTTATTCCATACCTCAAAGCCAGCCTCTGGAATCTGTGAGCCTGCAGGGGTGTTGATAGTCATAGACTTACCAACCTGAGCACCTGCAGCAAAGAGAGCGTACTCGTATGTTTTGCCTGCAGCGAAGTCGGTAGCTGATGCGTTGTAGGTATTTGCAGCACCTGCAGCAGATACTGCAAGCTGCTTCCACTCGCCACCGTTAAGACGATAGCCGATGGTAATGTTGCCGCTGAATGAGAAGGCGCTAAAGTCTGCTGTGTTAAACCAGAGGTCATAAGCGTTGATAGGCAAGATACCCTGAATGTTATATACACACTCCTGATAGCCTACACCACCACTTGCATCCTTAACACGGAAGGCAAAGGTCTGTGCACCACCATAGAGGTTTGCGAAGAACTGCTCAGAGAGGGCAACGCTATACTCCTTAGCAGATACCTTAGTTACAGCAATACCCTCGTATGTGCTATTGATAAGGTCGAATGTAGTATCGCCATAGGTGATGTTGAGTGACTTGATAGTATCAAGTGCAACAACATTGTAGGTACGAGTACCAGAGGTATAGTTATAAGGAGTCTTTACATCAAAGCCTACACCCTTAACAGTTGGGTCTGGACTAAATGCCACCTTATCGTTACGGTGCTCAACAGATGTATCTACTGTAGCCACGATTGTAAGACCGCCAGGAGCATCCTTAGAGTACTTAAACTTAAGAGTATAGAGCTTCTGTGGCTCGATATTCTCGATAACTCCGCTTGTAGTTACTGGAGTCTGACCGTCAGTACCGTAGAAGTACCAGCTCAGCTTTGTAGCACCCTCTGGCATAAGGAAATAACCCTCAGCGCTATCTGTATACTTCAGTGTAGGAACTGAGCCAGCCTTTGCTGCGTCAAGGTTAAAGCTGTCTGCCAAAGATACATAAGTATAGTACTCACCAGTGAAGTGTTTAGCAACAGTGGTGTCATATGCAACAGCTACTGGAACGTTTACCATCTCGCACTCAACAGTTACATTAGCAACGCTGCCTGCTGTGATAGCAAAGTCTGCAGTACCGGTGTAGTACTTGTCGGTAAATGATGCAAGAACCTTAGTTCCCACCTTTACCTGAGCGCAGTAGTTATCTTTGATAAGCCAGATATACTGTGGAACCTCAGTTAGAGAGGTATACTTACGAACCAACTCCTTCTCCTGGTTGGCTGCGTAGCGGTAGATTTTGAGCTCGAACTCTGCATTTGCATCAAGCTCTGCACGAGTAGACTCAAAGTCAATATTTAGCGCAAGAACACCTTCGTTCTCTGCCATTTCGAGGCTCTGATCTGCCTGATTGCTACATGCGGCAGATAGAAGCGCAAAGGATGCGCATACGATAAAATTAAATATTTTTCTCATAGCTCTGCCTTATTATAATGTTTTAATCATCAGTGTCTTAACTGTAGTATTGCCGTCGTTATCGGTAATGGTCATAACAAAGTCGTGGTTACCAGCACCGGTAAATGCGAGCAATGACAAAAATGGAGTGATTGTAAACTCTACAGTTGTCTTGTCCTTTACCTGATCACCTGTAGGGAAACCGAAGTTTGTGAGCGAAGCTGCAATACCTGAAGCATCAAAAGTAGGGTCTACAGTTGAGTAAGAGGCTGTTGGCTCTACAAGGTTAAGCACATCGCAAAGACCAACACCACCAAGCTGATCTGGAGTAAGAACATCTGATACAATCTGTACAGTGAACTCCTTAATGCCTGATGTTGCAGATACAACAACGTCAATTGAAAGACCCTCAACTACTGTGTGACGCTCGTCAATGTTAAGACCCTTAAGAATTGCTACTGGACCAACCTGCTCACCCTGAACGGTGATTACAAGAGCCTTAGTAGTTGCACCACCCTGCTCGTCTGTAACGGTAATAGTAAAGGTGTGTGTACCAACAAGCTCCTTGAGAAGCTTCATCTGGCCAGTGATGTTGTAAGTTACAGCAGTCTTGCCCTTAACCTGGTCGTTTACTGGCAGACCCATCAACTTAAGCGCACCGCTAGCTGCACCTGCATTACAGAGGTCGATTGATGATGAAAGGCCGTACTCAGCAAGTGAAGCTGCCATAGTTGGGTTTGTAGATGCAATATCAACAACAAGTGATGTAATTGCACTCTTTGATGTTACGTCAACCACCAAATTCTTGGTGTAGTTGCCATTCTGGTCAAAGTCTGTCTGTGCAAGGAGAACCTCAGCATCGATATCGCCACCAACAAGTGTAAGTGTTGGCTTGTCATCATCGTCTACCATTACATCCTCAGAGATAAGCTTTGCAAGGTCATAAACGATGCTCTGGTCTACAACCCAACCGTCAATGGTTACGCTGATAGAGATGTTACCCTCGCCAGAGTACTCAACATAGAGCTCAATGTCGCTATACTGACCAGCCTTTACATTCTTGATAGTTGTGTTAAACTCGAATGCTGCAGGCTCCTTGCCCTCCTGAGTGTACATACCCTTTACAAGCACGTCAATGTCGTTAAGCGCCTGCTCTGCCTTGAAGTATCCTGAGCGAGTCTCGTCTACGCCAAAAACAAGTGATGAACTACCCACTGTAAGAGTTGCAGTAGTGTCATCAGAGAGCGCAGCACGAAGGTCTGCAGAGTATCTAATAGATGCCTGGATGTTCTGAAGTGTACAAACAAGCTCGTCAAGAACAGTTGTCTGCTTACGAACAATAGTGAATGGCTCGGTAAGACCATAGATTGGGCACTCGAACTCAGCACCAGGAATCTCGCCAGAGATCATCTTGAAGATATACTTGCCGGCCTCAAGCTCAATAGCCTCGCTTGGACGAGCACCATACTTGAATGACTTAATAAGTGTCTGACCGCTCTGGTCGTAGATTGCGCAGTCGAAGGTGTTAATATCAACTGCTGCACGTGAAGTAGCCTCGGCACGGCTAAGCTCGCCGTCTACTGGCTTGTGGTCTGATACAAGCTCTACGCTAAGTGCTGATAGAGATAAGTATCCCATGTTTGCGTGTGATGTTGAATCATCAATACGCAAACCCTCATGACAGCTAACTGCAAATAGTGCAGTAAGTGCCAATAATAGTGTACTCTTGATAAGTTTCATATTGCGTAATTGTTTTATGCGTTAGGATTAAGCTCTGTCTCTACCTCAATGGTGCCAATGATTGTCTGGTTGAGCTTTACTGTGATTGATACGCCACCAACTGTTGTAAGGTCGTAAGTTACAACATAGCGTGTTGCAGCAGTGGTGTTTGAGATTGTCTGTGTAGCCAAAGCCTCGCTCTTGTTTGCAGCAAGATTTGACTGACGAATGCAAGAACAGTCAATCTTAACATTCTGACCTGCAGCAACAAACAGATGCTCAGAGCTGTGCTTGTTGTACTCAAAGCTGTTTGCAGTGGTGGTAACAGTAAACTCGCTCACTGGGAAGTAGTTGTTAAATGCCTCAGTGGTCTGAATAGCCACGATAGCATTAGCAACGGTCGCTGTGAGAGCTACCTCTGTAGTTCTGTTGCGGTCAAGAACCTCAACACTCTTTGAGGCAGAAAACGCTGGAAGATTGTAACCCTCCTGGCTGCTGTCGCCACATGCAATTGCTACGGTATAGGTGCCGGCGATATATCGCTCGTCATCTGTACGGTAGTTTGTCAGGCTGCTCCAAGACTTCTCGAAGTTGTTACCTGTAATAAGAAGTGAAAAGTCAGAGAGCTGAGGTGTAGCCACCTGAACGCCATCTGCTCTTGTCTCAACCACACCCGATGCGGATGCGTTGATTGCAATCTTGCCCTCGCCGGCAGTAGCCAGTACAGAATTATCCTTCTGACAGCCTGCAAGCATTAGTGCAGAGAGTGCGAAAAGAAATACTTTTTTCATAGCTTTTATGGTTTGTGTTTGTTACTTTTGAATCGATACTCGAATGTTGTCTATGTATAAGTAATAGTGTGCATTTTTTGAAGAACGCCATTCAGATTGATTACAACAAGGAATCCAGCATATACGGGTTGCAGCAGTACAATTGGCAGCTGTAAATGAGTATGTTGGGAATGCTGCATCAAAACTATTGTTGGTATAACTATTTGCAATGTTTGGTGTGGTTAGGCAAAGTGTGCTAAATTGTCCTGAAACACGAGATTTATCATCAGAAACATTGCCAAACACCTGAGTTGTCACAACTCCACCAATTGGGCTATCCTCAGCTTGTGAGTGGATACCAGCCATACAGAATACATTGTTATTACTTGAGTATCCAGAGTTGACATAGGCACCCATATCAAATTGCACTAGTAGTTTTACACTCGCATTTGGTTTAAGAGCCTTTAGTGATGGAGAGTCAAGACGACCATTTGAGCGCGTTACACCCAAAGTTGATTGATGACGAACATTTACACGAACGCTCTGTCCTGCAACGCCCTTTACGTGAGCTGCGTTCCATCCGCTGACACTCATGTAATCATTCAATAGCATACCATCTGCTGACATGATGCTAGCCGCTCTTTCATCATCTTTTTCAAAATTGGTATGAATAGAGGTGAAATCTTCAAACATCAAATATGGAACAACAGTAGCATATTTGTTCTGTTTATAAGGGGTAAAATTGCTTAGAGTAATACTATTCTCAACAATAGCATTGTCACTCTCATAACGAAGATTATACACTCTACCCTTAAATTCATCAGCACTAATCTCTCCACTGATGTAAATATCGTAAACATTCTGACTATTTGCAGCGAATGTCTTTGAAGTGTTACTCTCAGTATCAGTGATTGTTAGAGTATTGAATTGCTCGCCTAAATAGTTGTCTGTAATGTCAATAGTAATAGTAGTCTTTAAGAGGTTTGGAATAGGTATACTCATAGGGGTTATATGAGATGCCTGCAAAGTCTTATTAAGAGAGATAGTGTGATATTCTGAGATATACTCACCTGCATGTACCCGATATTTAATATCTCCTGCGATTTGTGTTGGGAATATGGTAGCCCAAATATATCCACCTGCTTTATAGCCGTTAGGAATAGTAACGGTTAAATTTCTGCTTGCATTTGTTAATGCTACAGGTGCATCAGGATTGGCAGCGTCTACGATAACATCACCCACAACCTCTGCCGGGAACATAAACTCAATGCGATCAATAGGCATATCATCCAGTTTGCCATCGCCTGGAAGAGTTATTCTGAGCGCATGCATCTTGTGTGTAAAGCGGAGGTCGAGGTTGCTCACAACGCCCTCGGCAAGCTCTGGGGCGGTGACTGGTGTGGCGACCATAATGTCGGCAGAACCGACAAAATTATCGCCCTGCTGCACAGCCGGAATGGTGTATGTTGCCTTTGTTCCGTCTACGGAATTAGGAATTGGATAGGCTGCGTAGTAGGTGTAGCTGTCGCTTGGCATAGGGTCTATAAATGCCGTGAAGATGACATTGTCAAGGCCTGAAACATAGCGATAGAGAAAGAAAGTCTCCGCATTGAGGGCGAAGTTTCCCTGTGAGTCCTCAGCCCAAATGGCGATTTTGTCCTCCTTAGACCATTCGGCAGAGTGTCCGTCGTCGCCAATAGTTGTGCGGCTCTTGATGTTTAGTGTCTGACCAATGCTAACCTCAATCTTTTTGTTAGGAGCAACATCTGGAGGAGTAACATCCATATCCACGCTGCACGCACTGAGACAGAGCGCTAACACTAGTGATGTGAATAATTTTTTCATATACATAGCAATTGCGTTGCAAAAGTAAGATTTTGTAGTGATGATTGAAAATAATTTCAATGAAATCGTGCTTTTTCCCCATGAACAGAGGTTTTTTAATACTTTTGGAATGTTTTGGAGATATATATTAAAAAAATGTGATGTATTTTAGTTATATATGGCGACAATTTGAATAGGTAATCGATGATAGTCTGATTTGTTGTTTTCGTAAATTGTTATTAATTTTGCGACGAATTATATATATAACTATGGTAGTCGATACTATAAATGAATACTTGAAGAGCAATCGTAGATTGGTAATCCCATCCTTTGGAGCCTTTGTAGTCAAGGGCGATGGTGATATTATCTTCTCGGAGCTACTCAAGAGTGATGATGGAGTTTTGCGTGGTTTGTTAGTAGCTCAGGGCATGAGAGAGATTGAGGCGGCGGGAAAGATTGACCGTTTTATCTTCGAGATTAGACACGCTCTTATGCAGGGTAATATCTGCCCGGTGGCTGACTTGGGAACTTTTCACAGAACAGCAGAGGGTGTCATAACCTTTGACTCTACAAAGCCTGCTCTAGTGGCTATCCCTGCAGCGGCGGCAGAGCCTGTAAGACCTGCAGCAGTGACAACTCCAGTATCTCCAGTGACACCTATACCGGTTTCAACTCCTTCAGCTGCGCCTGGTAAGGGTGCAAATAAGCGCCGTAGTGGTGGCTTTGTTATGTGGTTTGCCGGCATCGTTATATTGGGTGCGTTGCTAGCTTTGGCTTATGGTATCTATACTATGGTCACAGTGCCGAGTGATGACTTGGATGCAAGGATGGATGCACAACGTATACCTATGATAGAGATTCCTCAAAATGCGGAGTAGTATGGCAGATGTAGTATCTATAAAACAGCGTTTCGGTATTATCGGTAACTCCGAGCTGCTTAATCGTGCTTTGGAGATTGCTCTGCGTGTTGCACCTACAGACTTAACGGTTTTGGTTACCGGTGAGAGTGGTGTGGGTAAGGAGTTCTTTCCGCAGGTTATCCACTCTGCTTCAGCTCGTAAGCATAATAAGTATGTAGCTGTGAACTGTGGCGCTATACCAGAGGGTACAATAGACTCGGAACTTTTTGGTCATGAGAAGGGTGCCTTTACTGGTGCTGTAGACTCACGCAAGGGTTATTTTGAGGAGGCTGATGGCGGTACTATTTTCCTTGATGAGGTGGGTGAGCTGCCTCTCTCTACACAGGTGCGCCTGCTGCGTGTACTCCAGACGGGAGAGTTTATTCGTGTGGGCTCGGCGCGTGTACAGAAGACTAATGTGAGAGTTGTTGCGGCGACAAATAATAACCTTCAACGAGCAATTCGTGAGGGTCGTTTTCGTGAGGACTTGTACTATCGTCTGGCTACTGTACCAATCTCTGTGCCGGCTCTCCGTGAGCGTCCTGAGGATATATATATGCTCTTCCGTAAATTCGCTTCTGATGTTGCAACACGCTATCGTATGCCGTCAATTGCGCTTGATGCGGCAGCAAGAAATATGCTTGAACACTACTCTTGGCGTGGAAATATCCGCCAACTGAAGAATGTGGCAGAGCAGATCTCCGCTATAGAGTCAGAGCGCAATATTACACCTCAAATTCTTGAGCGCTACCTCACTCCGGAGCAGGGGATGAGTATGCCGAGTGTTGCAGGAGCCTCGTCGTTTGATGATATGAATACCGAGCGAGAATTGCTCTATAAGGTGCTCTTTGAGATGCGTGCCGATATTAATGAGGTGAAGCAGATTCTCTACCGAATGGGCGGATATAACGCTATGCAGCATGTTCAACCTATGGGCAGCGAGGCACACCATCATGAGGTGGCTGCACTTCTTCCACATGCATCAACGGGAGAGGTGGAATATGCTGAGGAGATTGTAGATGAGGAGCCACAGCCAGCTACCAAGGCTGATATGCAGAAGGAGCAGATTCTTAGGGCTTTGCGTCGCCATAATGGTTCGCGTCGTGCAGCAGCAGCGGAGCTGTTTATGTCCGAGAGAACACTCTATCGTCGTATTAAGGAGTTAGGAATTGAAGAGTAAATGTTGATTATGAAAAGGATATTATTCTCTCTTGTAATAGCGCTGACAGCCGTTTTGGTGTCATGCACGGTGAAATATTCACTCTCAGGTGCATCTATTCCACCAGATGCCAAGACCTTTAGTGTGGCATACTTCCCGAATAATGCACCAATGGTTGCGCCGGTGCTTAGTGCAACAATGACCGATGAGCTTACGCAGCGATTTGCCAGCCGTACATCGCTTATGCAGGTTGAGGAGGGTGGTGATTTTGCCTTTGAGGGTGAGATTGTGGGCTATAGCTCAACCACCTCGTCGGTATCTAGTGGCGATTATGCGCTACAGAACCGCTTGACAATCTCTGTGAAGGTTAAGTTTACAAATGCTATTGATGACAAGATGTCGTTCAATCGTAACTTCTCGGCATATGCAGATTATGACTCTACAAAGTTGCTTACCGAGGTTGAGAGCGAGCTGATTCCGCAGATTGTAGAGCAACTTGTTACCGATATTTTCCAAGCAGCAGCATCAAATTGGTAGGGTATGGAGAGCGTTAAGACTGTTTTGGCTAACTATTCTACGGAGCAATATCCGTGGTGTACACTCCTGCGCGCTGTGGAGGATAACCACTCACCACTGCAGAGCCTGCTTGCAACCTCTCGCGGTGTGAGTGCGCTTGAGCTGATGGAGGTGGATGTCGAGAGCCTTGCGGCAGTGACGAGCGGTCAGCTTATAGATAGATTCCTCAAAATGGGTGACTATCGCATAGTGGCTGAGGCGGGCGATGATGCTGAGGAGATTACTACTGAGGCAAATTTTGACGATGAAGATGACCTTGTGAGCGAAGAACTTGCAGAAATTTACGCTCTACAGGGGCTAAAAAAGCAGGCAATTGAAATATATCGCAAATTAAGTTTGCTAAATCCGAAAAAAAGTGCTTACTTTGCAGACCAAATAGAAAAATTGAAAAATTTATAATTTTATTTAATAGTATGTATACACTTTGTATTGTATTAGTTCTTATCGCAAGCGTACTTATGGTGCTTGCAGTACTTGTTCAGAATCCTAAGAGCGGCATGGCTTCTAACTTCGGTGCATCAAACCAGGTTATGGGTGTTCGTCAGACTGCTGACTTCCTTGAGAAGGCTACTTGGGGTCTTGCTGTTGCAATCTTTGCACTGAGCCTTTTCGCTACACTCGCAATGGATACTAAGCCAGCTCAGAGCCCTGTTGCTGCTGAGGCTGCAGCTCTTGTTGAGGATATCGCAGCACCTGCAGAGGCTGAGGTTGCAGTTCCTCAGGCAGAGGTTCCTGCTGCTGAGGCTACTCCAGAGAACTAATTTAAGCTCAAGCATAGTTTCGGTCGGGTAATCTTTACCCGACCTTGCTTGTATATGTATGTGTGTGTTTTTTACTTTGCGCTATGTTTTACAATTTGGGCGAGGGGTACTACAGCAGGGAGTTAAAGGAGCGACAGTTTAGTGAAGCGCAATCTCTGATTAAGCGTGGGCGTTATGCTGACGCTATAGCTCTGCTACGTCGTGCGGTGGTAGATTGTTACACAAGTGCCGAGTACTATCTTGCTTATTGTCACAGCCACGGCTACGGTGTTGAGAGAAATCTTGAGGCGGCATTAAGGTGGTATGGTATCAGTTGTGGCCGCTATAGTGACTGGGCGAAAAAGGATTATGAGGCTGTAGTGGCTCAGTTAGGGGAGCGTAGAAGACAATTGCCTGAGCATGAGGTATTTGCCGATAGTGAGTTTGGAGAGATTCGCGTGCATTTGTCCACGAGAACAGACTATGCGCAGGTGAGTTTTGCTGCGGGGCATACTTATGTAAATCAGCATGTTAGCGAACCATATGATATGGCGGTTGCGCACATTTGTCGAGCGCTTGTCAATGCCGATTGGCGCAGGCAGGGGTATGACTATGGACGCATTGATGAAAATTTTGAGATTAATTTTCCGCTATTTAAGTTGAGAATAGAGCGCGGGCAGAGAGAAGGGTATAGTTATAAGAAAAATGGCGAGATCTATACGATTATTGCTCCATACGATGTTAATTTTGACAACCCTTGCGTGCGGGAGTATATTATTAAATATGGTGTGGGTCTGCTAAAGCGTGCTGCCGAGGAGTATTTGCCGCAGCGTGTGGCGGTACTCTCTGCGCAGACGGGGTTATACTATTCAAGGTGCAGGGTGGTGGCTAAGTCATGGGGCTATTACCATTATAAGTCGGGTGTTGTAAGTCTCTCCTACTTTTTGATGAAGTGTACGGCGGAGTTCGTGGATGCGGTGATTATCCACGAGCTTGTCCACTCGCTCTGTAAACGGCATGACAAACACTTCTACGACACTCTGCTCCAGTATGGCGGAGAGAGAGTCGTAGAGGTTGATAAAAACTCTATAGGGGCAAACAATAGGGTTGAGTTGCTCTAAAGTAGCGCAATGAGTGCATCAATATCGCTCTGAGTTGTCGCCCATCCGGTGACGAAACGAACGGTGGTCTGCTCAGCTCCTCTGACACCCCAATTTTCAAAGCTGATGTGATTGCTTCGCAGGTGGTCTATAAGGCTATTGGGCAGCAGGAAGAACTGCTGATTTGTAGTTGAGTCCACAATGGAAGTATATCCACGCGAGGTAAATGCCTCCTTGATTTTAAGTGCTTGAGCTACAGCCTTCTTACCAATTTCAAAGTATAGGTTACCCTTAAATAGCGCCTCAAATTGAACACCCAGAAGTCGTCCCTTTGCCATCAGTGCACCATGCTGCTTAATAAGTGGTGTAAAGTGGTTAAGTAGCTTGGGATTTGTTACCACCACAGCCTCGCCAAATAGAGCGCCTACCTTTGTACCTCCGATGTAGAAAACATCAGCAAGACGTGCAATATCCTGGAGTGTGACATCGCCACCCTCAGCAGCCAAACCGTATGCGAGGCGAGCACCATCTATATACAGAGGTATATCGGCATTATGGCACACTTCGCTCAGTTGTTCTAGCTCTTTAAGCGTATATACAGTACCATACTCTGTTGGAAATGAGATGTACAGCATCCCTGGCGCTACCATATGCTCGAAAGTCTCGTCGCGGTAGAATTCATCAATAAATAGCTTTACATCTTCAGCCTTCACCTTGCCTTGATGGTGGGGTAGAGTTAGCACTTTATGTCCACAAGCCTCAATAGCTCCTGACTCGTGAACAGCAATATGTCCACTCTCTGCCGCCAGAACACCCTCATGGCGGGCAAGAATGCCATCAATGACCGTTGCATTTGTCTGTGTACCTCCAACAAGCAGGAAAACACGTGCATCCTCTGTGCCGCACGCTTGACGAATTAGATTTTTGGCGCTCTCTGTATAGCTATCACATCCATATCCAACAGTGTGAAGGTTGTTTGTAGCGCACAGAGCATCAAGAACTTCCGGATGTGCACCTGCGGTGTAGTCAGAGTCAAAGTATATCATAATTTTAGGTTTTAGTTATCGGTCTCTATGCCTTGCAGCGCCGCAATAGCTACGCCGTAGTTGGTCATTGGAATTGCTTGTCTCTTAGCCTGCGCAATGCGCGAGAGAACATACCTACGTGTAAACATGCAGGCTCCACAGTGGATAATCAGGTCGTATGAACTAAGGTCTGCAGGAAAATCTGTACCCGAAACCGTGTCGATTGTAATATCCTCGCCCAGACGTTTACGAAGTAGTCGAGGTAGTTTTACGCGCCCAATATCCTCATTTTGCGGAGTATGGCTACACGCCTCGGCAATAAGTATCTTTGCTGTTGCTGGCAGAGAAAGAAGATGCCTTGCACCAGCTCTAAATAGCTCAATATCACCCTTGTAGTCGGCAAATAGAATTGAGAACGATGTAAATCGTACACCCTGCGGAACAAGTGGTTTTACAACAGCAAAGGCTGATGAGTCAGTAATAATAACCTGCGGAGGGGTTGCAAGGGTGCTAAGTGTCGCCTCTACTCTATCAGGCTGACAGCAAACGGCTGTGCATCCTCGGTCAAGCAGCTCACGGATAACCTCCACCTGAGGCTTTATAAGACGCCCCTTTGGTGCAGAGCTATCTTGTGGCATGACAAGCAGAACAGTGTCGCCAGAGTTGCAAATGTTCTCTGTAATCAGTCGGCTTTGATTCTCAACACAACTGGCTATTGCAGCTATTAACTGCTCAATGCCCAAGCCCGTAGCTGAGCTGACGGCAATAGAATTTTCGTAAACCTCTGTGGCAATATCCGCCTTTGATGTAACCGCAATAATTGGAATCTCAAGTGAGCGAATTTGGGTCAGAAAACTATCCTCTACGGGTAGTAATACTACCGCTATGTCTGTCTGCATCAGCGCTTTACGACTCTGCTCTGTGCGAAGAGCTCCAAGGGTTGTATTGTCGTCAAGACCCGGGGTGTCTATTAGTACTGCGGCGCCTACGTTTGGTAGCTCTACAGCGCGCTTGATAAGGTCCGTTGTTGTACCTGCAACCTCTGAAACAAGAGCTGTCTGCTCGCCTGTAATAGCGTTAATGAGCGACGACTTGCCACTGTTGCAGTTGCCAAAAAAGGCAATATGTACTCTCTCAGAATTTGGGGTTTTCATAGTCTAAAAGCGAAAATCTCGCTCTCCGTTAATTATTCGCTCTATTCTATTTTGAGTAATCTCTCGCACTCGCTCTGATGGGATTTTTGCAACCTCTTGAGCAATAATACTCTTTGCAGCCTGCTTTGTACTCTCAGAGGCGTAGTCACAGAGGTACTCGCTAAGTGTCATCAGTGCATTTGGTGCACAACAGTTACCAATTGTTCCAGCCTTAGCAAGGCTCATAAAGCGGTCTCCTGTTCTGCCCTCGCGGTAGCAGGCTGTGCAGAAACTCGGTACATATCCCAGCTCTAACAGCCAGCCGACAATTTGGTCCAGAGTTCTATGGTCAGAGATATCAAACTGCTCAGAGCCCTCACTCTCAGCGCTCTCGGCATAACCACCTACGGTGGTCTTTGAGCCTCCGCTAATCTGAGATACGCCAATATCAAGCACCTCTCTTCGGCAGTCGGCACTCTCGCGAGTTGATATAATCATGCCGGTGTATGGTACCGCAATGCGAAGGATTGCCACGATGCGCTTGAAGACCTCGTCTGTAACTGCATTTGGGAACTTGCTCAGGTCTATATCATCCGCAGGGCGAATGCGTGGAACGCTAATAGTGTGCGGACCAACGCCAAAGGTTGCCTCAAGGTGCTCGGCGTGCATAAGCAGTCCTACAAGGTCATAGCGGTAGTCGGTAAGTCCAAAGAGTGCGCCAATACCTACATCGTCAATTCCGCCCCCCATGGCTCTATCCATAGCCTCAGTGTGGTATGCCCAGTCGCTCTTAGGTCCTGTTGGATGTAGGAGATTGTATACCTCGCGGTTATAGGTTTCCTCAAAGAGAATGTATGTGCCAATGCCTGCATCATGCAGACGGCGGTAGTTTTCTACTGTAGTAGCGGCTATATTGACATTGACGCGACGAATAGCTCCATTGCGGTGACGAATAGAGTATATCGTATCTATTGACTCAAGTACATACTCAATAGGCGAGAGTGTCGGATGCTCACCGGTCTCAAGGGCAAGACGTTTATGTCCCATATCCTGCAGAGCTATAACCTCGGCTGCAATCTGCTCCTGAGTGAGCTTTCGGCGAGGAATGGTTCGATTTGTGGCGTGGTAAGGACAGTATGTGCAACCATTGATGCAGTGGTTCGAGAGGTATAGCGGTGCAAACATCACTATGCGGTTGCCATATATGCGCTCTTTGATTGCACGAGCTATAGTAAATATACGTTCTACGACCTCTCTATCCTCACACTCCATCAGCACAGCCGCCTCAGTATGGGTCACCCCACGCCCCTCGGCTGCTTTTGTGAGTATGTCGTCAATCAGAGCCTTATCGCCTCGGTGAGCCTTCGCATACTCAAGCACTTCGACTATACGGGCGTGAGAGATAAATTGCTCTGCTGTTGTTGAATGTGGATTATATTGTGTCATTGTAATCTCCTTTTGCGTAGTTAATTCTATATCCTATTGCGCTAATCTCCGTTTCAAGAGCTTTAATACCCTCAATGGCCTCTGTTCCACTCGCGGCTTTGCCTGCATAAATTTCATACTTACCGCGAACAGATGTGGGAGATAGATTGGGCATTATTACATTTGCACCAGAGCCGAGTGCCAATTTATGCCCATCTGCCGAGAGCGTTGCAAGTGCCGTTGTGGCAGGTATCAGCGCGTGTGGCAATAATAGGCGAGTGATGGCAACTGCGTTGAGTGTTGTGTCAATATCTCCTGCCGGAAAATTGCCAAATGGTGTTGCCGGATGGGGAATAAATGGACCTATACCAACCATCTGTGGACGTAAAGTGGCGATAAGTTGTAAATCGTCTACAATATCATCAACTTGCTGTCCTGGTACCCCTATCATCATTCCCATCCCCGTCTGATAGCCAATCTTCATAAGGCTTTTAATAGACTCAATGCGATTGTTGTACGACATCTCCGCGGGATGTATAGCCTCATATAGTGAACGGTTTGCCGCCTCGTGACGTAACAGGTAACGACTTGCCCCTGCATCATATAGAGCTTTGTACGAATCTACACTTCGCTCGCCAAGAGACAGGGTAATCGCTGCATCAGGGTATAGAACAGTAATTTTCTCAATCAGTGGGACTAACCTCTCGTCGCTCCAGTAGCTATCCTCGCCACCTTGAAGAACAAATGTTCGTAGACCTGCTTTGTAACCGGTTGAGCAACACTCTAAAATTTGTGATTCGGAGAGTCTGTATCGCTTAGCAGAGTGGTTGTCGCGTCTAAGTCCGCAGTAGAGACAGTTGTTACGGCAGTAGCTACTAATCTCAATTAACCCACGAAGGTAAATGGCACGCCCGAACAACTCCTCGGAGGTTCGGGCGGCGCAATCTCTTAAATATTGAGCCTCCTCGCCCCGACTGCATAGTAGCGACCTAAGTATGTCGCGGTTGGTTGGGGAGAGTTTAGGCTTCATTATCGTTTAGAAAGCTCTGTGGCGAAAATCTTTTTACCACTGTCGTACGCTGTGTGAGTACTAGGACCAGAGATACATCCTCCCTCGCACGCCATAACCTCGATAAACTGAGCTGGAGCCTTGCTGGTCTTAGCATATGCCTTCAGCAGCGCAACATTCTTCTTTGTAAGGTTGGCAATCTGGAGGGTTGTGTAGTTGAAGCCCTCACCAACGTGCTCCTTCACAGCCGCAGTTACACCTCCACCCTGTGCAAAGCCGTGCGCTGCACGAATAGCGCTCTGCTCTACGGTGAAGTTCTGCTGAAGGGCAATGTCTATCTTCATACCGAGGAAGATAGAGTGCAACTCCTCAAAGGTAAGCACATAGTCAACCATGTCGTCACGGCGAGCCTCCTTACGCTTTGCGATACATGGACCTACAAAGACAATCTTTGCATCTGGATACTTCTCGCGGGCAATCTGTGCAGTGTAGTACATCGGTGAGCGGGTGTCAGAGATATACTTCTTGAGGTATGGAACATGCTTCTCTGCCATCTCGATGTAAGATGGACAGCAAGATGTGGTCATAAATGGCTGACCCTCCTCAATCTTCTCGGCAAGCTCCTTAGCCTCGCGCTCGGTGGTAATCATCGCACCCTGCGCAACCTCAATAATATCACTAAAGCCTATAGACTTGATAGCACCATAAACCTGCTCGGTCGGAGCATCATACTGTGCCAAAAATGCAGGTGCAACCATAGCCACAACTTTCTCACCACGACGTATAGACTGGAGTATATCAAATACTTGCGAAATCTCAAAGATAGCACCAAAAGGACAGCTATTCAAGCACTTACCACAGTAGATGCACTTGCTCTCGTCAATGTGCTCAACACCATTCTCGTCTTTGGTAATCGCGCCCACAGGACAAGCCTCCTCGCATGGTACTGGAATGTGCACAATGGCGTGATATGGACAGTTGTCGTAACACTTTCCGCAGCTGATACACATAGACTTGTGAATGCGTCCCTGGCTGGTCTCCGGGTCAAACTCAATAGCACCCTTTGGACACGACGCCGCACATGAACGAGCTACACAACCACGACAGAGGTTAGTAATATGATAGTTTGTCTTTACACATGAAGAACAAGCCTCGTCTACAACACACATAATATTATCCTTGAGACTCTTGCGCTCAAGTGCTACGGCTGCATATGCTGAGAGTGGAGTTAGCTCGTCAGTCTCGTCGCTCATATCAAGACCAAGCAACGGTAGGGTCTTGTACTTGTTTACCGCGCGCTCCTTGTAGATACAACAACGACCTACTGGCGCCGCTTTGCGTGGACTGAGCTCCAACGGCAGACGGTCAATCTTCTCAACCAACTCGCCCGCATTCCACATCTCAATTAACCTGGTCAGAAGTCTCTGACGCACAATCATCACATTGTTCCTAATAGCCATAATATCACATCTTCATTTACGGGGCAAATATAATGATTTTTCGCTATATATACAACAATATATATAGGTATGATGCATAATCTAAAATAAAAACAAACTGCACCTATGTGAGGTTAGCCTGCTTTTTTAGACGATTATACAGAGAACAGCTCGTTACATACCCAAATATAATAAGAGGCTGTTCGAAAGAACAGCCTCTTATTATTTGAAATAATCAATGATTACTGCTTAGAAACCTCCTTGTAGTTACCTACGCGCTCAACCTTGTAGCCAGCAGGAACCCACTGCTCAGGATTGAATGCATAGTTTGTAGTACCTACCTGGAACTTACCACCAGTAATCTCAAGAGCAGCGCCTGTTTCGGTTAAAACAGGCTCCTGACCCTTAGCCATCAAATCCTCGAAAGTACCACCCTTAACATAAGCACGAGCATTGTTCTGCATAGAGAAATACTTATAACCAGTGTTAAGAACCTCAAAGTTACCACTGTTAACAGTCAAAGTAGCATTGGTTACATAGAACATATGACGACCTGAAGCGCTATACTTAACCTTAAGTACAACATTGTTAATAGTAACATTAGCACCGTTAGATACGTAAATACCACCACCACCGTTCATTACGATGTCGTTAATCTCAACATTAACCTTAGCCTGAACACCAAGACCGTAGTTCTTTGTTGTAGCGCCACCAGCCTTAATGCTGTGACCGTTACCAAGGATAACTTTGTTAGTGCTAATAGTTGTATATGCGGTGCCGAGATCGATATCCTCAGCGATAACCATATACTGAAGGTTTGCGTTATCCTTAGCTGCCTTGAACTCGTCAGCAGTCTTTACGATAGCACCAGAAACTACAGTGTAAACATTATCCTCATTCAATACGATGCAACCCTCAGCCAAGAAGTTCTCCTTAGGATTCTCAGATGGGCTGTTTGATGGGTCGAAACCTACAAATACACCACCGCTAACCTCGATAACGGTAGTAGCTTTGTCAGCATCCTTCTTGTTAAGAACATAGTTAGAGTTTTTCTCGTTAGGGAAGTAACCTCCGTTTACGAATACCTTACCGTTGCCACGAGCATAAACTACAGCGTTAGCCTCACCATTTTTATCAAGACCAGCCTTGAAAGTACCACCGTTGATAATTACAGTACCCTCTGAGATAACGGTGTAACCATCGTTGCCAGATACAGCCTCAAGAGTACCATTGCCGTTGATAGTTAGAGTAGCGCCCTCCTCAACAACGATAAGGTCTGTAGGCTCATTCTTAATGTAGTTCTTAAGGGTATGACCGTTAAGGTTAAGCACAGCCTCAACACCGCTTCTTACAACAAGTGGATGACCAACCTTCATGTCTGATGGGAGATTAACTACGCCACCGTGCTGGAATGCGTGGAAAACATCATTATCAGGCTCTGCAAAACGAGCATCAATCTTAATCTCGAAGTTGTACTCGTCAGAGATGATTCTACCGAGGATATTAGTACGGTAGTTACGCTGAAGAGGGACGTTGTAGTATCTACGGATGAACATAGTAGGCTTACCTGTTTGAGCAGGGTCATTCTCCCAGAAAAAGAATAGAACTTCAGGTACAACGGCCTTCTTGTTTACAAGCAGATAGTTCATAGCAATGTGCTTGTAATCAATGCCACCAACATTAAGGTTGTCAGCAACAACATCGTTTGTGTAGAGATCAACTTCTACTGGATCGCCGATAACCTCACCCTCTTTGTTGATAAGGCTCATTTTCTTGTAAGCCTTAACTTTTACAGCACTCTTCTCAATGCAGTTGCCTGTGAGTTGCATGATGTTATAGTCCTCCATGCTTTGGCCAACATTGAGCTGAGCAAATGGACGAGTTAGGGTAAATTTAGTTGAGTGAACGCCAGATTGCCAACCATTAGTGACATTAACGAATGCATCACGAGCCTCAAGGTTTGCATAGTCATTTTCATAGCTTACATTGAGCTCACGCTTCTCCCAGTCGATTGAGTAAGCGTTGTTTGCGCTGCAGTAACCGAAGAATACGAGGTCGTACAGCTTACCGGTGAAGAGAGTAACCTCAATCTCAGCCTTCTCGCCGTCGAAGTCAGCGGGGCCCTTCTCAGGGTTAGCAGAGCTGTGAACTGCAAGGAATCTACCATTTCCATCTGCCTGGTGCTCATAGATACCCCAAGCAACCTTGTCAATCATGCCTGAATCGCCAGCAACACGAGTGCCGAGGTTCTCAAGGCCGATAGCGAAGGTAGTAGTTACCTCCTGACCCTCAACAACCTCCTGCTCGTCATACTGAGAACAAGCAACTGCGCCGAACATTACGACAGCAGCCATCAGAAAACGAAAAAATCTTTTCATAATGTTTGTTAGTTAAAGTGTTAATATTTGTAAATTGTTGATTATTAATCTTGTAAAAACCGTCTTTCTACAAAAATTGCTCCAAAAATCCATTTTTATGGATAATGGACAAACAAAATTAGAATAAAATTATTGAATATGCAAGTTTTTTTAGGAAAATATACCTTATATAATAAAAAAAGACGACTCCGGTTGGGAATCGTCAATTTATCCTTAAAGCAGGTAGGTTACTCAAGTGAGATAGCCTCTGAAGGACAAACGCCTGCGCAAGCACCGCACTCGATGCACTTGTCAGGGTCGATTACATAGATGTCACCTGCTGAAATTGCCTCAACAGGACACTCGTCGATACATGTACCACATGCAACGCAAGAATCTGAAATTTTGTAAGCCATAATAATTTTTGTTTTGAATTATTGTTCCGCAAAAATAGTACTTTAATACGAATTATCCAAAAAAATGTATCTTTGTAGTCGTATTTGATACGAAAAAATTATCTTTACAGCTGCAAAGAGTAGTTTAATATGGCAAGTAAGTCTGTTTTAACCCTCCTCGGCACGGGAACTTCGCAAGGTGTGCCAGTGATTGGGTGTTGCTGTCCGGTCTGCCGTTCCGCTGATCCTCGCGACTCCCGACTGCGTACCTCGGCAATGGTTGAGGTCGCTGATTGTCGGTTTATTATTGACGCAGGTCCAGACTTTAGGGTGCAGATGTTGCGAGAGGGGGTGAGTCATATCACCGCCATACTGCTCACGCATAAACATAAGGACCATATTGGTGGCATTGATGATGTACGAGCGCTGAATTTTGTAGATTATCCGCAGATTCATCCGGTGAATATCTATGCCACGGCAGCTACATTGGAGTGTGTGCGCAAGGATTACGACTACGCCTTTTTTACTGAGCGTTATCGTGGCGTGCCTGAGATTGCACTGCATACTATTGACCCTGAGCAGAGGTTTTCAATCGGAGGGGTAGAGATAACTCCAATACGCGGTCACCATGCACATTTTGAGGTTACGGGCTACCGCTTTGGTGATGTGGCATATATGACAGATTTTAAGGAGATTGACGACTCGGAGATAGAGAAATTAGCGGGTGTTAAGGTCTTGGTAGTTAATGCTTTGCGATTTGCTCCGCACGACTCACATTTTTCTGTTGCAGAGGCGTTGGCTCTGGTTGAGAAGGTGGCGCCAGAGCGTGCCTATTTGACCCATATGTCACACGAGATAGGTTTACATGCCCATGCGCAGGAGCAACTGCCAGAGGGTGTATATTTTGGATATGATGGATTAAAAATTGAGATATGAAAAACGCATTGAAATCAAAAGTAGTAGTGATTACCGGTGCATCTTCGGGCATTGGTGAGGCTATGGCAAAAGTATATGCAGCGATGGGTGCGAAGGTGGTGCTTGGAGCGCGTAGCGAGGATAAATTGAAGGCTCTTGCCGACAAGATTACCTCAGACGGAGGTGAGGCTGCCTATTGCGCAACTGATGTGACAGTCGCAGAGGATTGTAAGAGGTTGATTGAGACCGCTGTGGAGACTTTTGGTGGTATTGATGTGCTGATTTGCAATGCAGGCATATCTATGCGTGCAATTTTTGACGATGTGGAGCTTAGTGTGCTACATCGCCTTATGGATGTGAACTTCTGGGGTACGGTATACTGCGCCAAGTATGCATTGCCATATCTTCAGGCATCAAAGGGTTCGCTTGTGGGTATATCTTCTGTGGCGGGCTTGCATGGCCTACCTGGTAGAACGGGCTATTCTGCGTCGAAATATGCTATGACGGGTCTGCTTGAGACTATTCGCGTAGAGAATATTAAGAAGGGGCTGCATGTTATGGTCGCATGCCCTGGCTTCACAGCTTCAAATGTGCGCTTCTCAGCTCTTGTTGCTGACGGCTCACAACAGGGCTCTACACCGCGAGAGGAGGGAAAGATGATGACACCAGAGCAGGTGGCGCATATTGTGGCTCGCGGAATCGCCAAGCGCAAAAGACTCTGCCTTATGGAGGCGGAGGGTCGCGCAACACATTTTGTTAAGAAATTTGCACCCGCATTTTTGGACAAGATGTTCTACTGGGTGATGTCAAAAGAGCCAGATTCGCCGTTTAAGTAGTAAAAGGCTTAAATTTTGTTAAAATTTTTTAAGATTTTTTTATCTGTATAATAGGCTGATATTTAATGGCTTATTAATATACTTACGATTTTACTCAAAAAAAAGTTCTAAAAAAATGTAAAAAAAATTTGCAGATATAAAAAAAGTGCGTACTTTTGTGCCTGGAGAGATGGCAGAGTGGTCGATTGCGGCGGTCTTGAAAACCGTTGAGCTGCGAGGCTCCGGGGGTTCGAATCCCTCTCTCTCCGCCACAAGAAAAGATTTTACCGAGGGTTGTGATTTTATCACAACCCTTTTACATTGAAGATGGGACACTAGCAAATTCATTTGCTGATATCCCATCTTCAATGTAAAAGTACCGTGGCTTGCCACGCTCGGTAAAATCTTTTCTTGCAAGTCAAGGAGTACAGGGATGGGCGACCGCAGGGAGCCAATCCCTCTCCCAACGGTTTTTAAGCACCGCCTGTAGGCGAGATTGATGAAGATTGAGGCTTGACCCCAATCTTCATCTACCTTCGGCTTCGCCCCCGGTTGCGGCGGTCGTCATAAAAGTAGTAACCACTATTCAGTAATAATCCGCTTTAAGCATTAAGGAGTACAGGGATGGGCGACCGCAGGGAGCCAATCCCTCTCGTCGGTTTTCAAGTACCGCCTGTAGGCGAGATTGATGAAGATTGAGGCTTGACCCCAATCTTCATCTACCTCCGGCTTCGCCTTCGGTTGCGGCGGTAGCCACCAAATGGTGGCTTGCCACGCTCGGTAAAATCTTCTCTTGCAAGTCAAGGAGTACAGGTATGGGCAACCGTAGGGAGCCAATCCCTCCCCCAACGGTTTTCAAGTACCGTCTGTGGGCGAGATTGATGAAGATTGGAGCAGAACCCCAATCTTCATCTACCTTCGGCTTTGCCTATGGTTGTGGCGATTAGGTTTGGAAGTGTCAAAATATTGTGTTATATTTGTGAAAACCAAATAATAGAAGTCTATGAGTAGAGAGATTTTAGTTACGGCGGATAAGAGAGTTAGTGAGCTGATGAAGGAGTTTAATGAGGTGTTCAGCTATTTGAGATTAAGGCTATATACCTCTGAGGCTAGGCTCTATATTGGCGTTGATACGCTGACGCCTTATCGTGTTGATATTGATAGTCTGATTGGTGACGTTAGGGTTAAGAGTGGTAGAGATGGCGTGATTTCTATTGACGGAGCTAAGAGCATAGGTGCCTTAGAGCAGGAGTTTTACGATACGTTTGGACTTGTTGCGCAGATATGTTACACCTCTGCTGACGGAAATAATACATACACTTATCAAAAGGAGCAGGATCAGATGACACTGTCGCAGTTTAATGCAAAGTGTGAAGCTGAGGGGTGTATTAGTGGTGAGTGGAAGTAGTTTAACTCAATGAAAAAAACTAAGGCTGGCCGTAAGGTAGCTCTTTTTCGGCGGTGAATTTTATTTTCACCGCCTATTTTGTTGATATACATTGCATTAGGCTGTTGCGTTGTGAAACGACTTTTTGTGCAAAAACCTCTTGACCCACAATTTTGCTCTTTGCGTGTAGTCTTCTATGTATTATAAATTAAGTATAATTAAGATAAAAAATCACTTTTTGTGATACATCGTATCAAAAAAAGTATTACCTTTACACATTGAAATTGAGTGACTTGGGCTATGAATAACTTTTTGGCGACATACCGCAATGCTGTGAACTGCA
>JAEIGA010002471.1_pt1 | contig 29489 bp, 17 predicted proteins | sample 9270691 | NCBI WGS metagenome assembly JAEIGA01 (sample SAMN17057246, study PRJNA624740) | gut metagenome | biome: biome; isolation source: fecal sample | host: Bos grunniens | place: China: Xizang | collected 2019
ATCAAGGTAAAAGTATGCTAAATCTTTTAACTTATAAGCATGGGGATCTTGCTGAAGCTTGCGGATAATTGTTCCAAGCGCCTTTGGATCAGGAAGAATTTTAATATCGACAGAAAGCGGCTTAACCCTTTCTGCAGGCACTTGGTCACGCCTTTCAAACGGCTTCTTAAATGACCCTTTGCGATTAAAAGACTTACGCTCCTGTTGAGGATGCTTCTGATCGGATTTATTTCGCTCTGAATAATCGCGATCTTGTGTTGTCTTTCCAACTACCACCCCAGCATCTTTTTTAGCCCAATCAGGGGTAAAATCAAAAGAACCGAGGTCCAAACTTGATATATCAACTGTGTCCATTGCTAAATATTATATCAAAAAATGTTACTTCGTGCCGCTCTTCTATGGAGTCTGTGGGGACACTCCCCTCTAACGTGATGAGCATCCCCTAAAATAAAAACGCGCTCCCTTTTGGGAACGCGTTTTCAGTCGGTGAAACCGAATTCTTAGTTGAGCTCCATACGGCCGCGACGCGAACGGTTGCGGATGCGGGCACGCTGTGATTTCTTGCGAGCCTTAACGCAGGGCTTCTCAAAATAGCGCTGGTCACGGATAGTCTTAAGAAGACCTTCTTTATCGAGAATCTTCTTCATCCGCTTAAGTCCGCGTTCAACGGACTCGCCCTTCTTGAGCTTAAGCACAATGGCCATTATTTCACCTCCTTCGAAGCCTCTTCTGCAGGGGTCGCGGCCGAAGCGCCGACTGTAACCCACTGAAGCAAGCACATCTCAGCGGCGTCGCCCTTACGGGTTCCGAGCTTGATGATGCGCGTATAACCGCCCTGACGATCTTTCATTGCAGGAGCGATCTTGTCAAACAATTTCTGAACGGCCTTAGGCTCGGTAAGACGAGAGGCTGCGAGACGACGAGCTGCGAGATCGCCCTTCTTGGCAATCGTTACAATCTTGTCTGCATCCTTGCGGGCTTCCTTGGCCTTGGGGAGCGTGGTCTTAATGGACTCAGCGTTAATAAGGTTAGTTACAAGGCTGCGCATGAGCATTTTGCGATGCTCGGTTGAGCGGCCGAATTTTTTCATGACTCTTTGGTGACGCATGTTTTAAACTCCAAAAATATTACTTCTTCGATTCGAGCAAATCGGGGTCGAACTTGTAGCCGAGCGAAAGGCCGAGCTGAACGAGTTTCGCCTTGATTTCTGTAAGCGACTTCCTACCGAAGTTGCGGTACTTAAGCATATCGGCCTCAGTCTTGGAGGCGAGCTCGCCAACGGTTGCTATATTGGCGTTGTTGAGGCAGTTAGCCGCACGAACGCTCAATTCAATCTCGTTGACTGACATATTCAAAAGCTTGCGCAAGCGCTCACGCTCATCGGCATCCTTCTTCTCATTGTCGTCAAACTCGAGAGTTTCCTCTCCAGCATAATCAACAAAAATGTCAAGATGGCGACGAAGCACTGCACCAGCCGTCTTAAGGGCCTCTTCAGGATCGACACGACCATCGGTCCAGATATCGAGAACGAGTTTCTCATAATCAGTGTGCTGACCGACACGAGTATTCTCAACGAGGAAGTTGCAACGTGTTACGGGTGAGAAGATGGAATCAATAGCAATCTTGCCGATTTCCTGATCAGGTCTCTTATTGCCTTCAGCGAGGCAGAAACCACGGCCAGTACGGACATCGCACTCCATCTCAAGAACTCCGTCTACATCAAGCGTGCAAATTTCCTGACGTGGATTGAGAACCTTGACGTTATTTGCTTCGGCGAAGTCACCAGCCGTAACCGTGCAAGGACCTTGAGCCTTGAGGGTAATCGTCTGGGGATCACGCGAAAACGTTGTAAGAAGAACGCGCTTCAGGTTGAGGATGATGTCAGTGACATCTTCCGTGCAGCCCGGAATGGTCGAAAACTCGTGGCTCACGCCCTTGATCTTGACGGACGAGATAGCCGCGCCCTCAATCGAGGAAAGAAGAACGCGGCGCAACGAGTTGCCGATCGTCCGAGCATATCCGATTTCGAAAGGCTCCGCTGTAAAACGCGCATATGTAGCGGTAGCGGTTGACTCGTCCTTTACGACGGCCATGGGCATTTCAAGTCGGCTCAAACGGATGGGCATTGTTACCTCCCTATTGGAAAGTTAATTACTGAAGCAACGATTAGCGAGAGTACAATTCGACGATTGCCTGCTCGTTGATGTTTTCCGGGATTTCTGCGCGCTCAGGAACCTGAACGAAAGTACCGGTCATCGTGGTGGCATCCCAAGTGAGCCACGCACCAGAAACAGGGCGATGCTCGAGGGAGCTTGTAATCGCAATCATCTGACGATCCTTCTCGCGAACGCCAACGGTCTGACCCGCCTTGACGATATAGGAAGGAATATTAAGCACCTTGCCATCGACTACGATATGCTTGTGAGTTACGAGCTGACGAGCCGCTGCACGCGTAGGAGCAATTCCAAGGCGATATACGACATTGTCAAGACGAGACTCGCACATCTGGAGAAGGATATCACCAGTCTTACCCTTCTTGGCCATAGCGCGCTCAAAGAAAATGCGGAACTGACCTTCGCGCATTCCATAGATGTACTTGGCCTTCTGCTTTTCAAGAAGCTGCTGACCGTACTCGGAAACTTTGCGCTTACGCTTGGCACCATGCTGTCCCGGAGGATTGGGACGCTTGATTTCTTTCTCGCGACCGAAAATCGGCTCACCAAAACGGCGAGAAACCTTTGACTTAGAACCTGTATAACGAGACATAGATTAGACCCTCCTGCGCTTGCGTGGACGGCAGCCGTTATGAGGAACGGGCGTGCAATCGGTAATCATGGTGACGCGAATGCCAGCGGCCTGAATTGCGCGAACTGCGCTCTCGCGACCCGCACCAGCTCCCTGCATCCTTACTTCGCATTCATGCATACCCTTGGCAACGGCCGTACGGGCAGCATCCTGAGCAACCATAGTCGCGGCAAAGGCCGTAGACTTACGCGAGCCCTTGAAGCCAGCCTTACCAGCGGAGCTCCAAGAAATCACGCCGCCGCGAGCGTCGGCGATAGAAACCTGGGTATTGTTAAACGTGCTGCGGATGAACGCGATACCTGCGGGGATAGACTTGCCCGAGCGCTTTTTCGCAACAGCCTCGCCCTCGGCGGCAGGTCCGTTAAGAACCTCTGCTGCGCTAGCGGCGACATCATTCTTGATTTCTTCTGACATTTTAAATTACCCCCTTAGCGACCGGCCTGCTTGGGCATGGCGATTGAAATACGCTTGCCGCCCTTACGGGTACGAGCATTCGTCTTGGTGCGCTGACCGCGAACAGGAAGGCCCCTCTTGTGGCGAAGCCCACGATAGGAACCGATCTGGATTAGGCGGCGGATATTCTGAGAAACTTCGCGCCTAAGATCGCCTTCTACGCGAAAATGATCTTGGATATACGTCGTGAGCGCGTGAATCTCGTCCTGTGTAACATCGTCGGCCTTCTTGACCGGATCGACATTGCAAGCCGCCAAAACGTCATCAGCGCGTTTTGGCCCGATACCGTGGATATATCTAAGGGCGAAGCGAATTTGCTTCTTGCCCGGGATATCCACACCCATCATTCTAGGCATATTTGTTTTACCTCTTTTATCTTTATTAACCCTGACGCTGTTTATGGCGCGGGTTGGTACAGATCACGCGCACCACGCCCTTGCGGCGGATAATGCGGCAGTTCTCGCAAATGCGACGAACGGAACTACGTACTTTCATGGTTGTTATTTACTCTTTGGAGTGGTCGAATGAAGGTGTATTGTATCATATTTGCCTCCTCACGTGCAAGGGGGTTTCTCAAAATTCTGGAAAAACTCCCCATAACTCCCCATAACCCCTTATGATATAATACTGAAATTATTTCTCAATCCCCTTTCTTCAATATGCACAAAACTGTCACTACCCCATTAAGCCAGTTAATAATCGGCATAGCCGACGTTTGTGAACAACGTGACGAGAACAAATCTGTTTCTGTCGGCATCAACTACCCTAAGGCAATTTCACTTGCTGGACACGTGCCGGTTGTCATTGCCCACTGTTCTTCAGATGACCAGCTTGAAAATCTTCTGAGAAAAATCGATATACTCGTAATGCCAGGCGGAGAAGACCTCCATCCGTCTAAATATAACGAAAAAGAGCTTCCCGAAACGAAAGCGACCAACAATGAGAGAGATGCTTTTGATTGGAGGCTCTTAACAGCAGCAAAGAAGACGGGAGTCCGTGTGTTTGGCATTTGCAGAGGATATCAAATGCTAAATGTTTTTTACGGAGGTTCCTTATGGCAAGACTTGCCAACTCAATTCCCCGTAAAAAACATTTGCCATCAAAATGTCCACCACCCGATAAACATACGCCCCGATTCACGTCTTGCAAAAGTCTTGGAAACAACAACGACAGATGTCAACTCCACTCATCATCAAGCCATCAAAAATATTGCACCTGGCTTCAAAGTTACTGCCGAATCTCCCGAGGGAGTGATTGAAGCCTTTGAATCGGACATACACCCTGTAGCCGGCGTCCAATTTCATCCAGAAAAGCTGATTGTCCTTGAAAACAACGAATTGATGGTAAAAATCTTCAGCCGCATCAATGCGCTGTTCAAACCTGCCCATTCATAAATAAACTTTGTTTTCAGGACTTTTTCGCGCCATATATTGCCGCACATGTTCCTGCGGCAAGCGAAACAATTCCCAAAAATGTGACAAATGTAAATGGAGGGAATTTAGGTTCGTCCTCTTTAGACGGGGCTACACCGGCAAGTTCAAACAAAACTACATTCGCAGAAGTTCGTGCCGAACTGCGTATCGCCTTCTCATCTACACGATATGTTCCAACTACGGTAGACTTGTTGCGCTCCAAAAAAGTGCGTATACTTGGATTGCCCAACAATTGCGCAGGAGCCCAAACAAAACGAACCCCCTGCTCAAAAGGATTGGCCGTGGCAACAATACCCCGGGTCGTAAAACTCCATGCCACAGGCCCTTGGGAGCCTTCTACTAAATCGGCAAGCTTTCCTCCGCCGCGCCTCATTATCGCTTCAGCGGCGGGGTTGGCGCCATGCACAACAGATAAATCAATAACCGCACAATAGCGGCGCGCACACGCGGCTAAATCACACGCCCCATAAACCACCAACACACCAAGTATTGTTTGGGCCAAAATATTTTTTACGCCCAATTCAACCACCTTCCTGCGAACGAACTCTATTCCATACCCGGCAAGCACGCAAACGCAGAACTCGGTAAGGTGGTGCCATTTAACCGGGGCTCGAATGGAATCTCCAACAGGAAGCGCGAAAACGATTCGATAAAGAGGTTCAAAATAACGGCCTAACGAAAGAAGGCAAAAAACAATTGCAGCTATTGAGAAAAAGAGCACCTCACTGCGGTTAGAAAAGTCTGAACATTTTTTACATCTTATCAAGCATACAACAGTAAAAACTATACTGATTACCGCTAAAAGACATGTAACCCATCCTACATATAACGAATGCTGGCGATAATTGCCTGTGCCGGCGTTTATCGGTCGTCCTAAGGCACCCGTATACGGCTTGACGCCGGAACCTTGATTGGCCCCCAAGGCAAGAACCGTGCGGCAACTTGTATCACCATTAATGCGAGGTATAAAAAATTCCGCAATTTCATCAGGCGGAAGCGACCAATTCGTTACAAATATCCAGCGAGCTTCTTCATCGCTCGCCGTAGCGCCGCCTGTTAAATACGTACCTCTCGACTCCTCTATTTGTCTCTCTCTGGCAGTTTTTTCGCCGATAGCATGATTAATACTTGGAGCGGCTATTAACGCAAAAACCACCCCCGCCACCGCAACACCTCGCCAAGAGGGAAATTTTCGCTCACGCGCACAGCACCATGCACCATACACGCAAGTAAAGAGAGTAAACAAAAGCCATAAATCTGGCTGGTAAAAACTTGCCCAGGCAACACAAGCTCCAAGAAGAACCCAGTTCTTTAATTTGTTTTTTCTTATGGCTCTATCAACTAAGCCAAACGCAAAAACACCAGGCATCATCCAGATAAACCAACCGCTATGACCTGCTGAAAACAGTGTTAACCAATATCCGCAAAACGCAAGAAGAAGCCCTGAACCATATGATGAAATATACGAAAAGCCCCGCCCACGCATATAATAAGCCATACCGAGCGCAGAACAAAACACTCCTATGACATATTGTAATTCTTGCCATAAATACCCAGACCCAACAAAATGCCGCAAATCATAAGGCACAAACAACCCAGTACCGACCCACCTTATCAAAAAATCAATCGCAAGGCTTCTCTTTGGAAAGACCATTTGGGAATCGGGCATATACGGACACGCATCAAGGCCCCACGTACCCCAAAAAACATATGTTGCTAAAGCTGCAAATATTGCCGCGAAGGCCGAAAACCAGATAATGCTTGATCTAATTTTCATAATGTATTTTTATGATTAACAACGATATACAATTTATCTGCGGCAAATAACTTATGCAGCGAGAAAATCAGTTCAGTCTTCTTGCTTGCGCTGCCCAAAATCGCATTGACGGCGACCAAGAAACGACTTGCGGCCATTGCGTTTTTTATTCGTACGATTGCGCTTTGCCGGATGAACCCACGGCGCCTGCTCAAGCCCTTCGCCATCCTTACCGACCTTTCTGTCAACAGCAGAACTATGGAAAGGATGGTCTCTATCAATAGGAATAGTCTTCTTGATGAACCTCTCTACGGCCTTAAGCTGAACACGCTCGGAAGATGAAACAAAACTTACAGCAGCGCCTGAACCGCCAGCTCTCGCAGTACGTCCTATCCGATGGACGTAACTCTCGGTTTCAAGAGGCAACTCCATATTAACGACACACGAAACCTCTGGGACATCGATACCGCGACTTGCAATATCAGTTGCCACAAGAACACGTATGTCGCCGCGCTTAAATCCCTCAAGCGCACGCATTCTCTGGTTCTGCGTCTTGTCGGAGTGTATCGCCGCAGACGATATCTTAGAACGCATAAGCTTTTTGTTAACCCGATCGGCCCCATGCCTCATTTTGGCAAAGACAATCACTTTATTCCACTCAGGATGATTCTCCAAAAGATGAACAAGCAAGGAATCCTTCTGGTTCTTCTCGACGAGCATAACACTTTGAGCAATTTTTTCAACCGTTGGCGCTTCGGGCGCAATCGTAATTTCGACGGCATCTGTTACAAGCTCTGAGGCAAGTTTTCTTATTGGAGTAGACATTGTAGCCGAAAAGAACAATGACTGCCTGCATTTAGGAAGCTTAGAAATAATCCTCTTGATATCGGGCAAAAAGCCCATATCGAGCATTCTATCAGCCTCATCGAGAACAAAACACTCAACTTGATCAAGGAATATAATCCCTTGCGTCATCAAATCAATAAGCCGACCAGGGCAGGCGATAATGATTTCAGCGCCCTTCTTAATTTCTTTTACCTGTCCAAACTGGGAAACGCCTCCAAAAACACACGCAAACGGCATATTCATATACTTGGAATATGCTTTAACATTTTCTGCGGTTTGGGCCGCCAACTCGCGGGTAGGCGAAAGAACAAGCACACGCGGATGGCCTACTCTACGGGGCTTACGAATCTTAATAAGACGGTTAAGAATTGGCAACATGAATGCCGCCGTTTTACCAGTACCCGTCTGTGCACACCCAATTAAATCTCGCCCCTGCAACAAAGGAGCTATCGCCTGTTCTTGAATTGGCGTGGGGGTTTTGTATCCAGCATCGGCGATGGCATGTTGAAGTTTTTGGTCAAACTTCCCGAAAATATTACCTTCAAACATCGTCTTTAAAAAAGCGTCGTGGGGGGAGGATGGTGGCGAGAAAGGGGATCGAACCCTTGACCTTAGGCTTATGAGTCCTGCGCTCTACCAACTGAGCTATCTCGCCAGAAAACATTGCTTAGATACAACAAGTGCGTATGATACCAAAAACCATACGCACTTGTCAACTGGTCAATTAAACAAAAATGACCTTACTGCTCGTCAAGTGCAGCAACACCGGGGAGCACCTTACCCTCGAGGAACTCAAGAGAAGCGCCACCGCCAGTAGAAACATGGCTCATCTCTGGAGCCTTGCCGCTCTTCTTGACAGCGCTGACACTGTCACCGCCGCCGATGATGGAGATGCCGCCGTTAGCCTTAACTGTAGCGACAGCTTCGCAAACGCCATACGTACCCTTGGAAAGCGGAGCAAACTCAAAGCATCCCATAGGCCCGTTCCAAACGACAGTCTTAGCGCCCTTTACTGCCTCTGCAAAAAGCTCGACAGACTTAGGACCAATATCAAGGCCCATCCAGCCCTCGGGAATATCGCTCTCGGCAACCTGGATCTGAATGTCGCTAGCATCCTTCTCGGCAGGGAACTTGTCGGCAATAACATTGTCGGTAGGAAGAAGAATCTTGATACCCTTTGCCGCTGCTGCCTCAAGCATCTCTGCGCAATAGGCAACCTGCTCATCCTCGCAAAGTGAAGCGCCAATCTTAAGACCCTGCGCCTTCTTAAAGGTGTAAGCCATACCGCCGCCAATAATAAGCGTATCAACCTTGTTGAGAAGGCTCTTAACGACTGCAAGCTTATCAGAAACCTTAGCGCCGCCAAGAATAGCCACAAAAGGACGAACAGGATTTTCTACTGCATCGCCAAGGAACTTAATCTCCTTCTCAAGAAGGAAGCCAGAAACGGCAGGCTTGAGATAATCGGCAATAACTGCTGTTGAAGCGTGTGCGCGGTGAGCCGTGCCGAACGCATCGTTGCAATAAATGTCGCCATAAGAAGCAAGCTTTTTAGCCATCTCAGCACGCTCTGCCTTAAGTTCGGCCTTCTTGGCAGCAAACTCTTCATCGGTAAGATGGATGCCCTTCTTCTCATCGTCCTTTTTCACCTTGCCATCTTCGGCCTTATAGAAGCGGGTATTCTCAAGAAGAGCGACCTCACCAGGCTTAAGTGCCGAAACAACATCGTCTGCAGCCATGCAGTCTGGAACGAATTTAACTTCACGACCAAGCTTCTTGGCAAGCTCTTCAGCTACAGGCTTGAGAGAAAACGCTGCATTTGCCTCATTTGCACTTGCGCCAAGCTTAACGCCCTTAGGACGACCAAGGTGGCTCATAAGAACGAGACTGCCGCCCTGCTCAAGTACGTACTGAATTGAAGGAAGCGCGGCAACAATACGCGTATCATCCGTAATCTTGCCAGATCCATCCTTTGCCATAGGGACATTGAAATCCACGCGCATAACAACGCGCTTACCATTAAGTTCAACGTCACGCAAAGTCTTCTTTGCCATTTTAGTTTATCCTTTCGTATTGTATATCTTATTGTATTGTTTCAAATTTACTGAATTGCAAAGGGCACCGGATTTTCAAAAACCCCGATGCCCTTAGTCTTCACATTCCCTATATTTAACCTTGAATTAGTTGGCCTCTGCCTTTGCCATCTTATTAAGCTTAAGCTGAGCGCGAGATTTCTTGCGATCGGCCGTATTCTTAGTAATAATACCTTTTTTCACAGCCTTGTCGAGACCTGAAACAAATTCCTTGAACTTCTTCTCGGCGACTTCCTTGTCATTTGCATCTGCAGCCTTGAAGAGCTTCTTGTGTGCATCGTGGAGCTTGGCCTTGGCGATAGAGTTACGCTTATTCGCCTTAGCATTCTGACGGTCACGTTTTCTGGCGGCGCGGCCGCCCTTGATATTTGCCATTTTCTTAATCCTTATTTTTGGGAATGTTCGCCGTATATTTTATCTAAATTCGCAATAACATGCAATAGCGAAAATGGGCATCGGGTGCGATTTTAGAATTATGTAGCCTTGATCTCACTGCGCACAAAGCTCAACGGTAAACGGGCCGTCATTTAGCAATCGCACTTTCATGTCTGCGCCAAACCTTCCCGTGCCTACACGCTCAGCACCTAAAAGCGAACGCAATTTTTCGACAAATCGCTCATAAATATTATTTGCAAGCTCCGGCTTGGCAGCCTTTGAAAACCCGGGACGATTGCCATGATCTGTATCAGCATATAATGTAAACTGAGAAACAACTATGATATCTCCGCCGACATCAACTATTGACTTATTGGTCTTACCGCATTCATCCTCAAAAATACGCAACTTAACAACTCTCGCAGCAAGGCTGTCTGCCATCTGCTCGCTGTCACTTGCCGCCACCCCAAACAATATCAAATACCCCTTGCCTATTTTGGTGACAACTTCTTCATCGATGGTTACGCTCGCTTCTGCAACACGTTGAATTAACGCTTTCATAACTTTGCAATTGAATATTAAATTAAAAGGGCGACACAGGATACCCTGCGCCGCCCTTGATTGCAACAATAACTACCACCGACTTAACGGCAGAGCGTATAAAGAACGCCTGCAACAACGGCCGAGCCAAGAACGCCAGAAACGTTCGGACCCATAGCCTGCATGAGAATAAAGTTGGTAGGATCGTTGGCGAGAGAAACCTTGTTCGAAACACGAGCCGCCATAGGAACAGCTGAAACACCAGCCGAGCCGGCGAGCGGATTAATCTTGTCCTTCGAGAAAAGGTTCATTATCTTTGCCATCAAGACACCTGCAGCCGTACCTACGCAGAATGCGCAAAGGCCGAGTGCAAGAATACCCAATGTGGTTCCTGAAAGGAACTTCTCGCAAGCGAGCTTGGAGCCAACCGAGAGACCAAGCATAATCGTAACAATGTTAATGAGGGCATTAGACATTGTATCGGCAATGCGGGCAACAGACGGGCCTGTTTCCTTGGCGAGGTTACCAAGCATCAACGCACCAATAAGCGGTACTGCCGACGGAAGAAGAATCGCGCAAAGAAGAATTACGATAAGCGGGAAGCAAATCTTCTCGATCTTCTTAACCTCACGAAGCGGCGGCATCTTGATAAGACGCTCTTCCTTGGTTGTAAGCGCATTCATAATCGGCGGCTGAATAATCGGCACAAGAGCCATGTACGAGTACGCAGCTACGGCGATTGCACCCAAAAGGTCTGGAGCCAAACGTGATGTAAGCCAAATAGCTGTAGGACCGTCAGCACCGCCGATAATACCGATAGAAGCGGCTGCCTTAACAGGCTCAACGCTACCGAAGAAGCCGGGAATCAACGAGGCAAGACCAAGCGCACCAAAGAGAGCGAAGAAGATACCGAACTGAGCCGCACCGCCCAAGAGCGCCATACGGGGATTGGCAATCAACGGAGCAAAGTCTGTCATGGCTCCAACACCCATAAAGATCATAATCGGGAATACGCCAGTATCAATACCGAACTTAAAGAAATAGTGCAAGAAGCCGCCAGGCTCAACAATGCCACCTGTCATCACGGGGATACCGCTCTCAAGGAAGGCGATTGTGCCGCTGTGCATTACGGCTGGCGCAGCAACACCCGCGAGCGGGCAGTTAGCCAAAAGACCGCCAAATCCGATGGGCAAAAGAAGCAACGGCTCAAAACCCTTGACGATAGCCAAATACAGCATAATGAGACACAAAGGAATCATAATAAGCTGACCAAAGCCATACGGCATACCAAAGAGCATGTCAACCTTATGGCCCTCGTGGAACGCACCACTCTCGTCAAAGTAACCACCATGCCACTTACCGTCCTTGTCAAAATAACCATTACGGTTGGCGCGTTGACCCTTGCTAAGGTCGGGGCGATCCTTTTCGGAGAAGTTACCTGTAATATACGCAGGCGCTTCCTTGGACATAAACCCATAGATACCAGTCTCAGAGACAAGATTCTTCACCTTTTCAAGTGTCGTCTTCCACGCTGGCTCTTTGTTAACGCAGGTGTCACCAGCCTGTGCGAAAACCGCACAAGCAGCGACAAGAACTGTCATTAAAAATTTCTTCATTTCAATATCCTTCTTTCACGGTGCGGCAGGCATGTTATGCACTGCCGCCAACCACTAACCACTAACGACTAATAACTAATCTCTAACGACTAACGACTTATCACTAACGACTAACTGCTAATCACTAACGACTAACTGCTAACCGCTAACGACTAACTGCTAATTAACCAATAACAGCGAGAACGTCGCCAGTAGCGACCTTGTCGGTAGCTCCAACGGTAACAGTGACAGTACCGTCGCAAGGAGCAGTGACAGGAGTCTCCATCTTCATAACGTCCATAACGAGAATCTCGTCGCCCTTGGCAACCGTTGCACCATTTGTCGCAGTTACGCGGAGAATCGTGCCGGGAACGGGAGCCTTGACCTCTTGACCGCCAGCAGGAGCGGCAGCAGCGGCGGGAGCTGTCTTAAGACCTGCTTCTGCCTTGAAATCAACAGCCTTGCCGTTAACAACAGCCTTGCCGTCACCCTTAATCTCAACGCCATATGACTTGCCGTTAATCGTTACAGTGACAGGACCGCCCTTGCCAGCAGCAGGCTTCTCGTCCTCTGCAAAGCGGCAGCCCATAGGAGCCTTTGAAGGATCCTTAAGGAAGAGTATACCCTTCTCCTGGCAAGATGCAGCGATGAAGATATTCTCGTCGGTAATAGGAAGACCGGCTTCCTCGAGTTTCTTCTTGGCAACCGCGCCGCCCTTCTTGGGGTCGGCATCGTTGAGCTCGAGAACAGTCTTAGTGGTAGGCGTTGAATAGGCCTTGGTAAGCTCGTTGGAAGCCATAAACTCGGCCGCCTTCTTAACGATCTCTGGATCGGGAGCGACAGGTGTCTTGCCAAAGTAGCCGAGCACCATCTTAGCATAGCCAGGAGCAAACTTCTTGAACTTTCCGAACATTACGTTCTGGATAGCCTGCTGGGCATAGAACTGGGAAACAGGCGTGACAGAAGTGCCGAAGCCGCCAAGGCGCACGCAGTCATACATCTCAGCAATCATATCGTCATACTTGTCCATCATGCCGTTATCACGAAGCATCTGCGTATTGGCGGTCAATGCACCGCCTGGCATTGGGCTCCAAACGATCTGAGGATCGACATTCATCGCTTCCGGCGGGAGGAAGTACTTCTTCATCGCATTCTTGAAGCCGTCTTCAGCCTTCTTGATCTTATTGATGTCGAAATCAAACTGGAAGTCAGGATCGCCATCGAGGCAATGCCACATCGTAATGATGTCGGGCTGGCACGTACCACCGCTCATAGGAGCCATTGAAAGGTCGATGCCGTCAGCACCGCCGCGAAGAGCTGCGAGATAGCAAGCAATGCCATTGCCGGCAGTCTCGTGGGTGTGGAACTGAATGTGGACATCCTTACCGAGAAGCTGACGGGCAAGCTTCATCGTGTTGTAAACCGTTGCGGGCGTAGACGTGCCAGAAGCATCCTTGAAGCAAACGCGGTCAAAAGGAATGCCTGCGTCCATAATGAGTTTGAGACGGTCGCGATAGAACTCGGGCGTATGAGTACCCTGATTGTCGATACCGGGAGGAAGACCCATCATCGTTACAACGACTTCGTGATTAAGGCCTGCGTCATGAATGCACTGGCCAGACCACTTGAGGTTGTTGACATCGTTAAGAGCGTCAAAGTTACGGATAGAGCTCATACCATGCTTCTTGAACATCTGAGCATGGAGCTTAATCATATCGGAGCTCTGCGACTCAAGACCGACAACATTGACACCGCGGGAGAGAGTCTGCAAGTCAGCATCAGGAGCAGCCTTGCGGAACGCATCCATAACGTCAAATGCGTCTTCCTGGCAATAGAAGTAACAGCTCTGGAAACGAGCGCCGCCGCCAGCCTCAAACCAACGCACACCGGCGTCATAAGCCTCTGCTACGCAGGGCAAAAAGTCCTTAGAAAGAACGCGTGCGCCGACTACGCTCTGGAAGCCGTCGCGAAACGCTGTGAGCATGTACTTTACTGTTTTCTTTGCCATGATTATTTTCCTTTTATATCTTTTTCTAAATTTTAACCGTTAATTGCAACTGCTATTGCCAATGCAATATTCTCGTCGTCACTTGCAGATACTTTCTTAGGAGCCTTCTTGGGGGCGTCCTGCGGAAGAATCGAATCAAACTTGGAAACGCCTGCGCATGCAAACTTTGTTACATAAATAAGAACTCCCAAAAACACATACACAATGCCCATTCCAGCGAGCAACAAAACTACTCCTTGACCTATCATATCTATACCTTTCGTATTTTGATTTCTTTACTAAAATTATGGGTTGATATTTGTCAATGCAAGAGTATCAAAATCTATCTTGCGATAATAGCAATTGCGGGGTTCGCCAGCCTTGTTCTTGGTGTGACAAATACCGCCACGACAAGGACGAACGAGATACAGAAGCGAATTCTGCTCGCAATTGACATAAGCCTCAATAAGATCAAATGTCTCACCGCTTGTCTCACCCTTAAACCACAATTTATTGCGGCTAGTGGACCAAAGAATCAATTTACGTTTAGCAAAGGATTCTTTCATTGCGTATTCATTCGTATATGCAACGAGAATTACCTCTTTAGTGTCGATATGCTGAATGGCAACAGGAATAACGCCTGGATCGCAAGGCGCTGCATCATTAGCGCGGGTGTCGGCAACCTGCTTGCCGACCTTTTCAAGTTTTGTAAAATCGAGCGTAAGCTCAAGTGATTCTTCTAATTGGCCCATAATTCTCCCTAAAAAAATTGGATAAATATTATATCATAATTCCCCTCCCAAAACATAGAATTTTTATAAGAACCGAGAATCGCGCTTTTGGCAAAGTGGATGCGACTATGGTAGTTGCATTTACTCTGACAACCGACGTAACGCCTTTCGCAAAGAGAAAGCGACCATGCGCCGTAACAGCCCATGGTCGCATTTGCTCTAACAAGGCTATCTATTTACCTCAAAATAACTCGAGAGCCTCTTGGCTTTACCTGAAGGACGATATTGCCATTATTGTCAAGGAAAATGCCCTTAACCCATTGAGGATTATGCTCCGCTGAAACCACGCTTGTGACATTCCTGAAATCATAGCCGCTCGTAAGAGTAAACGTTGACGCGCAGGGGTATTTGCCAGTTATCTTAACAACTACGTTGGTTTGCTCCGAGTCTGTAAACGAGAGATTATCCGTACCAAACATAAATTGCGGAGCAATAGAGGTATTTGCAAACTTATCAAATTCAAAACCAAGAACAACGCCATTGTTAAGAGTGACATTATTTGCCGAAAGATCAACGGCTCCCGCTCCCTTCGCCGCAAGAGTAGCTCCTTGATTAACTGCAATTGAGCCAGTTCCAAGGCTTGCCCCCGAAATATAAGACAATGTTGCCGTATCAACAACCGAAACCGTTGGCTGCGCAGCGTTATTTGCCAATTTGTTTACCTGTAATATACCAGAACCTGATACGGTAATCGCAGGAGACTTATTACCGCGGGTAATCGCGTCAATCGTTATTTTGCGCCCAATACCATTCTCATCATCTGTACAGAAGATTACGTCACGATTAAATACAAGGCTGACATTATGATTTCCATTATCGGAAACCGTAAAGTCAGAATACCACGGACGAATAGTCTCAACATTACCGCTTGCGTCACGCCCAATACAATAAGAGCCCGTGGCAGAAACAGTAAAATTAAGACCATACTCACCTATAAATACCGTATGGCGAGTAACCTTGTGCCCATCGCTAAAGTAAAACCAACTCGCTTTAAGGTCATTCGTCACTGACATAAACTTATATACCGACGAAACATCACCAGATTGATCGTAAGTTAAAACCATGTCGCCGCTGCCTGATATATAAAGATTCGTAACAACCATTTCACCAAGATTTTTATGCGAGACCCTGTCATTCTTTTCTGTAAGGCTCATTTCACCAATATTAACTGTTGATCCAGAGCAAATTTCTAATTCTCTCAAATCTCCTGCATAAGGAATATAAAGAGATGAATTATCGCCTACGACAAAGCGAATGTCATCTGTCTCGGCACGCTTGTACTCTTTTATCGTATAAGGAGACTTAACGTCGTTTGCATAATAATAATTGCCAAAAACAGCCCACGAATAACCGTCATCCCACGACGCGATGGAATAGCCGTCCTGTGCATATGCTCCGCCAGCAAAAGCAACATGAGACAGGTCTCTTGTGCTATACCCTCTCGCATTCTGCACTACCGCAATAGACTCCTTGAAATAAACAGGAACATTGATTGTATGCGAAGAAGACGAAAGATTTGTAACTGCAACGACGCCCTTAATTGCATTATCGCCATCAATCGTCACCGACCCACTTCCAGTAGAAAAAGTAATGGACGCAGGACTGAAATTTTCAATGTCGTTTAAGAGTGTCGTATCCGAAGGAACTAAGATGTGTAAATTTGCTCCGTTCGAGGGAGCTGTTCCGTTAATCCAATTGGCCCCATCACTAAAGGCGGATGATTTACCTTTTCCAGTCCAAACGCAATCATTCAACCCTTTAACTACAATGCAAAGTGCATTATTCTGTATTACATACAATAGCTCAGCCCCCTCCGGAAGAGCTGCCCCAAGCGTAATGTCAAACATTTCCCACGCATTCTCTGGAAGACCGTTTGCGGATTGAATAATCGTATTATTTCCGTTTACCAAAGTTCCGCCATCTATTTTAAGAGCAATCTTCTTATCTTCCTCAACATTGGCAAACTCAAGCGACGCAACTGACATAGGGACAACAGTGCCAGAAAAATTAGGCACATGCAATGTCGCTCCACCTTCCAATGTGAGCTTGCCTACAATTGGAACAGTTCCCGAGGCGGAATCAGTCAGTTTAATTGTAGCCGTATCCTTGATGGTTACATTCCCCTTGCCAGGAGAAACACCCTTTTTTATCTCTACTGTCACATTGTCGGAAGCCACAAACCCGCCGGTAAATAATCCGGAATTCTGAAATTTAAACGTGCCGTCACCTATAGCCTTCACAACACCATTGCCAAACAGAACTTTATCAGACTGAGTAGAATCGTCTATGACTGTAACTGTATGTCCACTACCTTGCTTTTCAAAGTCTGATGTGTCCACACAGAGTTCAGCTGCAACATCGACTCCTTTATTATCTTGTGCGTAATTATGGTTTATTATTTTAAAGAACCAATCCCCTGAACTATTAACCGTTATCTTGTTCGGAAATCTAACATAACCGCGTTTAGCCGTAATACCTTCAGAACCAAGAACAATTTTAGCGCCTTCTGCTGGATTGATATCAAAATTTTTAGTAGCGTTATTACAGAAATAAAATATTTTATCTGTCATTAAAGTACCAGAAAAACCTGATCCTATATTACACACAAGTTGTTCTCTTTGAAAATCAAGGGCCTTAACATTAATGACACCTGCATAATCACCAAAAATTTCGCCATCGCATCCAAGCATTAATGTGTTGAATTTAAAAGTAGAGCCTGCTTGAGCATACAACTGCCTAGTCTTTGATGTTGTTATAACCAAATCATTGGCAGTTACAGCAGCACCTTCTGCAAGTGTAATCACATCAGAAAGCGTCCACTTTGTAGCCGTAAGCGTATAATTACCATAAAACGTTGTATGATTTACTGGGACGGTGCCCTTTACTCCGCCTTGGAAATCCACTACGCCGATAACATCAATTGCACCATAATCCTCACCCGACTTAAACTCAACAGGCACATTTACATCCATAGCATATTCAGAAACATTGATGATTTTTTCTGAAAGCAAAATTGAACCCGCCCCTTTAATTGCTACCTTAGCTGATTGAGGATGTATTGTAATTGATTTGACAGCAATGGCAATATCACAAACAAGTTCAATGTCTGATGAGGCTTTAATATCAATTTCCGCCTCAGCATTTGGAACAATGCCGCCCAACCAATTCGAAGCCGTTGAAAACTTGCCATCGCCGGCACTTCCTGTCCATGTTGCAGGATTTGTTGCGGGAACTGTAAAAAGAAGAGATTTTTTATCGTCAGAAATCGAAAGAGTTGCGTTCGTAGGAGCATCCTGATCAAGAGCAAACTTCTTTTGATCGCCTTCAGCAAATACTCCATCGCCAACAATCGAAAGGACAGCGTACGTTCCTACTGGAATATCTTCCGGTGATGAAAATTGAATCAACACAGGGCTTTCTTCCGTTGCGGAAACATTGAGTTCCTCCGCCAGCATGCCAATAACACCAAATAAACTGCTGCCCACCTTGACAACAGAACTCTTTCCTAAACCTAAAGTGCCAAAACGACGTGCGTTTTCAAAATTTGACTGAACATCCTCAAAAACACCTCCGTCTAAAATGAAAGCATCTGGAGCAGCATCATTAGGGATGGTTGCACCAGTAATTCTCAACACGCCTCCGTCTGTAGCAAATAGCTCAATATCCTTAGCTGAAAGCACGCCCGAAAGCAACAACTGGCTATTCTTGCCATCAACTTTAAATGCCGAAGATGCATAACCGAGAGTTGAAGTCCACGTTCCGTTTGAAACAACGAGCGGACCAGTAAATGTCATCCCTTGACTGCCATTAGCCGAAACTTGGTTCCATACAATCGAGCCTTCACCAATCTTAGTAATGCCGCCTTCGCCCTTCAATGAAGATGAGTTATGATCGCATGTTAAGGACTTACCTGAAGGAATATCAATGGTAAGACCAAGTGAATCAATCGTGTAAATATCTCCAGCCGTATTCCTGTGCCCGATAAAAGAAGCATTATTACCCGTCCAATGAATTGTTGCTCCATCAAAGATTACCGATGGAGCTGGATATACACCATCAGCATAAATCTGGCCAGTAGTAATTTGAGAACCGGGCCCAAAAACTACTTTAACATAACTTTTTGCCTTATCAGTCAACCAGGCATTATCATTATTACATAGAACAATCTGCCCTTTTGAAACAACGATGCTTGAGTTAGTTACGGCAACATCAACTTGAAGATTAACTTTCTTTTCATGACTCTTCGATTTTCCAAAACTAAGTGTCCCCTTTGTCACATTAAACACACTGCCATTGTTCATTATAAGTTTTGCAGAATTGTCAGCCCAAACAGTCTTGTTATTCCACACATAGCCTATATTAACCGAATATCCTCCCGTATATGTTTGAGTTGCCGAAGAAGTGAAAGTACCTCCATCCATAATAAAAGACTGGTTGCCATATCGAAAAGGAATACACAGCACAACATCAGTAGACAAAGTGCCACCATCATTGATATTAAAAATGCAATTATTATTCGGACGGAACTCAGCAGAGGACCCGTTAGAATTTACAGTCGCCCCATTACCTATTGTAAAAACGCCATCCTTCAAATTATCGTTATCCGCAACAGAGGATATATTTACAACTCCGTTTTTTATTGTCTTTCCGCTATAATCCTTTTTAAATGCGGACGCGTTCTTGGCAAGTGTCGCACCTTCTAAATCAACCACATCTTCTGCACTAACTTTTGTTACAAAACAAAAAATAACAAGCATATAAAAAATATAACGTAAGGTTTTACCCCCCCCCTTGAGTTTTTTGCAAGTTATAAGGCTCATTGGCATATCCTTTCTGATTTTAAGGCTTAGAAGTTAACGGTATCACATGTGCTACACTTACTATAATGAAATTATAGCAAATATTTTAATAAATTTAAAAAAAATGAATTATTCTTAAACATGTGCATATGAATAGAAGTTGGTTGCGCAGCCAGTTTTTGGGGAGTGTCCCTACATAAAAGAAGCGGCGGCAATTTTTGCCGCCGCTCTCTTTTGAACTGAGTTATCGCTTACTTGGCTACGCCTGCCTTGAAGAAGCGACCCTTCTCAGGTGCTACCCAGTCCTTGACTGTATCTGCCGTGCTCATCGCATCATCCTTGGTATAGGTGATAGTTGTCCACACAATCTTACCAGAGATAGAATCGGTCGACTTAACAACAAGTGTACCCGTCTCTGCCTCGCTATAACCAAGAACCGGCTTGTCGCCAACGACCTTAATATCAAGAGCAATGCGCTTCATTACGCCGTAGCCAGCATCCTTCTTGAAGGACTCGTAGCCAGGTTTAAGCCATGCCGCAGGATCTTGATCGTATGTACCGCCATAGACAGCAAGTGCACCACCCGATGCAAGCGTGTTCTTCTTGCCGCCAGAGAAGTCACCGCCGTTAATTACAACCTCAGCGCCCTTCTGGACATTGATAGCCGCACCGCTATCGGCAAGTGTACCCTTAGGACCAATAAACGAACCGCCCTCGATAGTAACCTTAGCTGCTCCGGAGACGTTGACGGCATGGTACGTACCCTTGCCATCGCCAGTTCCAACCCTGTAAGTTCCGCCATTGATTGTGGCAACAACAGCACCGTCAATGCGGACTGCGTGGCGTGCAGAATCAATATTGACATTCACAAGAGCAAGAGTACCAGCATTGATTTCAATTGCACTTACCGACTTGTCGGTATTTACAATCGAACCGTTCTTAACCGTCATATCGGCGCTTGAAGCAATGATATTGCCATTCAAGGTCTTACCATTGAGGTCAAGAGTAAAGCTGAGACCCGCTGGAACATTAAGTCCGTTCTCATTCACATCCATCTGAAGGGCAATAACATCGCCATCATGAGCATAGTCAAGAGCCTCCTGAAGCGTGTAATAGAAGAACTGATCACTGTCAGTTGCGGTAGTAATAACAACAGCACCATAGTTGCTAAGATCGTATTCCATCACGCTACCCAACGCATGGAACTCCTCATCCGTTACAGCCAAGCCTGCCTCAAACATGACCTTGGGTCCGTCATCACAGACTTCAGTCGTATACGAACCGAAGATAATTCCGCACTTGACATTATCGGGAAGTTCAGCGTACTTCACTGTCTTCGACAATGTAGCAAGAACAGGGATTGTCATATCATTTTGGAGCGGTACCGTCTCAAGCGAGATGACATACTTTTCAGAGCCAACTTCAACGGCAATATAATCGCCATATCCACCATAGATGGTTTCGCCTTCAGGAAGGCCACTAAGCGTTACATAGATGTCGGCAGGATACTCGCCAAATGCAGTTGCGGCAACCTTGTTGAACTTGACTGCACAAGCGACCTGCTTACCAGCAATCGTAACACCGCGACCAGCATCAACGAGGCCCTCCTCAGGAAGCTTCTCGATTGTGTATACGCCAGCAGCCCCGAGCGCAGCGGCATAACCAGCAACGCAATATTCCGAAACATCCGCGCCATAAATGCCGCCAGAGACAAACTTATAAGCGGGCACGTCATAGCAAATTACGTCGCTGAACGTACCGCCGCTGATAGAGACCGAGTTCTCTGCCATCGTGTTGGATGTAACACCATTGAGAGCAAATGCACCGCCAAATTCTCCGCCAGTTACATTAACTGTCAAATTCTCGGCGCTACCTTTGTTGACAATGTATACAGCCAAATTATAGTCGGTATCGCCTGTAGTAATCTTACCACCAGCAATGTTAAGCGCATTGACAGGGCTATTGCCAGAATTGACATTGATGCCATAGCCGTCTTCACTATAAATCTCACCGCCATTTACATTGAGCGTTGCCTTATAAGCCTCACCATTCGTCCAGTTGAAGATACGAACTGTTGTTTTATGGGAGGTAAGCTTACCGCCATTGATCGTAGCGGTGCTGCCAGCATAATTGTCGAGTGCGTAACATGCTCCGCCTCTACCATTATTCTCAATAATGCCGCCCTCAATCACCAATGTACCGTAGTTGCTAATGGTATTGCTTGCGTATGCATTAGCCGTGCTATGTGTAGAGGTGTTAAAGGTAATCTTACCGTTCGAACCGGAGTCCTTAATTGTAAGGTTGCCATTATTCTTGATAAGTGTAGCGGCCTTGCCAGAAGCGTCATTCATAGTTACTGTCTTACCACCGAGATCAAGAGTAATCGTATTGTGGACTTCAATCGTCTCAGTAATTTCAACATTATCTATGACCTTTACAGTTTCACCGTTCTGTGCGGCATTAATTGCAGCAGCGAGAGACGCGTACTTAACTGCACCAATCTCGGCAACGAACGTTACAGGAGCAAGCACAGTATTGCCGGCAACAATAACCGTGATGTCATTGTTCGCAACGCTCGTCTGGCCCTTCTTGTTGTTCCAGAGGTTATTGCCCGAAACATTGCCAGCATCAAAGCCCGTAGCGGTTGTAGAGCCATCAATCGTAAGGGTAATACCCGCCGTGAGGCTGGAGTCCATTTCGATTGCCGCCTTACCGTCAGCAGCTGCGGAAGCGTTGAATTCGCACTTGGTAACGTTAACAGTATTGAACTCGCTAGCCGTCTCATTGTAGACGAGAACAGACTTACCTACCGAGTTGAATTCACACTCGTTGAAGTTCACGACATCAGCAGTGTACGTCCAAACGTTGTAGGCATCTGCGCTATTCTGGTTGAATACGCAGTTGTTGAACGTTTCGCTATCACCGTACAAGAACACCTGACCATTAAATGTACAGTTGTTATACACGAGATTGCCAGAGTGCTGGAGACCAGTGTAGTTCTTGTTAGGATAGTAGTCAAAGGTCACATTATTGAAGGTGACATTGGCACCACCCATATTCATAGCACCAATATTGTCAAAGACAACGCCGTCGACCTCACCGGTGATGGTGATGTTCTTACCAGATGTGCCAAGCGTATACGTACCAGCCTTGACAATCTTTACCTCATCGCCATTCTGTGCAGCAGCAAATGCCTTAGCAAGCGTCAAGTAGTAGTTGTCGCCAATCTTTGCCTCCTTGTATACGCAACCAAGTGCCAAGTACTTGCCCATTTCATCGACATTCGTACCTTCGCCAAGGGCATTGTCGAACGTATCGACCAACTCGCCGTCAGCGTAAAGCTTGATTGTCGCAGGTGCGTTCTCGACCGTGAGCTCCGCCTTGATTTCCGTATTCCAGTAACCGGACGGATTGCCGTCAAGAACTATATTGCAGGTATAGTTCGCCGCGTCAACCGCACCAGCCCTGAGCGAAGTCTCCGTCAGGACATTGCCGTTGGCGTTCAGCAACGCAACCACGAGAGAGTTTGTGGCATAGACGTTCGTCAGGTCGACCTGAATCGCCTCGCGATCAGCGGAATCATTGATGTAGGCACGATATGCGATGACACCAGCAGGGCGCCTATAGACCGCATACAGTTCACCATCCATATTGAATCCATAGCCCTCAGCAAGATAATTCGTCGGATCAACCGAGAACGAACCGCCGAAGATTGTGATGGCATCGGTGTTGGCATAAGCATCGGCAACCTTAATCGGACCAGTGAAGGTACCGTTCTTGACGAGCATATCCACATCGCTGCCGGCATCACCGTAAATGCGGAGTGCAGAGTTGGCGCCGGAAACTGTGCCGTTCTCGATATTGATGTTAAGATCGCCTACGTACAGATGCTGGACAAAGATTGCATCCCAAGAGCTTTCAATCTCGCCGCCGTTCATAGTGAAGTTGACACCCATCTCCGTATAAGCATCGCTGCTGTTGGAAGCAACACGAACTGCCGTATCGGACGAAACGACCTTGCCGCCGTTCATCACGAAGGAAGCAGGAACGGTGTGTGCCGTGCCCCAGGCATTAGGACGCAGATCGACAGCAAAGCCCAATTCCCAGGTACCGGTCATCTCGATGATGCCTGCATTCTGAACCAAGGCACCCTCGACCCAGATTGCCGCACCGATATTATTGCCGCCGGCAGCGCAGGTAATCTTACCGCCGCCAACGGTGTCGTCAACGGTCAGATCCGCGCCGTTTTGGACATGGATCATAGCGTATTCATCGCCATGGGTACCGCTGATGGTCTTGCCGCTGAGATCGAGGGTGAACTTCTTACCAGCAGCAATCGTGAGCGTTTTATCAAGATTGACGTTGTCGATAAGCAGCACTGTATCATCAGCTTGTGCTGCTTCAATTGCCGCCTTGAGCGTGATGTACTCAACTCCGCTAATCTTGGCAACCTTGAGCCATGCTTCAACTCCGTCAATGATGAGCGAACCAGAGTTGGCAACAGTATTGTTAGATGCATTGTACGCACCGCCAACAATGGAGCCGGTAGTTGTAGTAGTGCCCACAGTAACATTACCAGTGGAGGTTGCGTTAGTGAAGGTAACGGCCGTACCAGTCTGGTTATACCAAACACCTGCGATACCACCAACTTCTGTTGCGCCCTCAGGAGCCTCAACCGAGCCGGTAAACGTTACATTCTCAAACCTATTGCCGTAGTGGGCAATACCGAAGAGACCGCCGATATCGGAAACATCGCCGATAACCTTGATATTGGAGGAGATGTTCTTGAACGTATGACCGCCCTCACCGAGGAAGCCGATTACACCGCCGACATATGTACGGTAGGCTGTGCCATTCTCTGTAGAGACAGCCTTAACATAGGAAGTTGCGTCAACGTCAACAGTGACATCGGTCCAGTTTGCGTAAGCATTCTTACCACCGACGCCGCCGACGTAAGCCATACCGTTAACTTCAACATGTCCAGTTACCTTGATATTGGTATACTTGGAAGTGTAAGGCGTACCAGAGACAACACCAACGTTCAAGCGACCAGTAATATTGGCATTCTCAATGACGAGGTTCTTGATTTCGCCATTGTTTGTCTGACCAAAGAAGCCAACGTTGCTTTCGCCAGGTTTGCTGACCACAAGGTTCTTAATGGTTTTATTCTGACCATTGAAGATTCCGTTGAAGGTCTTAATAGGCTCCCACTGCTCGTTATTGAGGTCGATGTCGGCAGCAAGATAGACGGTGACACCTGCGTAGGTGTTGCCACCGTTGACATCGTCACGGAACGCCTTGAGCTGGGCAAGGTCGTAGATGTAGTGCGTCGCAGGATCGTCAAACACGCCAAACGTGCCGTCTTTGTTGTCTTTGCAGATGAAGCCTTCCGTGCAGTAGTCGGAGACGTCAGACGTGTACGTACCGCCGGAGATAAAGCCCTTGACATTAGTTTCGGTGATTTCACCTTTGAATGTACCACCAGCCACAGAAGCGTCAATGTCAATCGTTGCGCTATTGCTGCCACCGACATAGAGCACATCGCTCTTATATTCGTTTGCGTTGAACGTACCGCCCGTTATGTTGAGCGCAGCCTTATTAGCAGTAGCATTAGCATTCTGAATAATCACGCGACCAGTAATGTCACCACCAGAGATGTTGAGGGAGCCTGTGTTCGAGGTCGAGTTTGCGAAGATGCGAATCGACTGACGCAAGCTCGTGATCGTGCCGCCTTCAACATTGACAGCCACGTCGCCAGCCTTACCATTGGTGCGTCCATCAATTGCGTACGCAATCGTTGCCTTATCGAATGTGAGGTTCTCAATCGTACCGCTCTTCACTGTCAACACCGAACCCGGTTCGGTTGTGATTGTATTCGCAGCATATTTCGTACCGAGATTCGTACCCGTGTATGTGTAGCTCAACTTACCACCACCGACAGTATCCTGAATTGTCAGATTGCCAGAATTGTAAACCATCTCATGATTGCTGGTAGCATCCATAGCATAGACCATGCTGACAACCTTACCATTGAGATCAAGTGTAATAGTCTTGCCAGCAGGAATCGTAACCTTGGCAGAACCAAGATCGATATCGGCAAGAACCATAACGGTCTCACCGTTATCTGCGGCATTTATAGCAGCTTGAAGCGATGCGTAGTTTACGCCATCTACCGAGGCAACTTTCTCGCCAAGCACCTTGATTAAATCATTACCAATAGGCTCAATGACAAGACCCAAGGCCTCAAGCTCATCAGCGTATTCGGCCTTCACGCTGACGACATTGTCAGCAAGATCCGTATAGACCAAGATGTTACCTGCAATTCCACCTGCAATGGTGACATTGGCGCCAGTAACAGTTTCTGCGCTTGCGTCAGTACCACCAAGGCTAAGTGCCCACATGTAGGTGCCGTTAGCAGTTACTGTGCTGTCCGCATCAACTATCACTTCAACATCATTTGCACGGATAGCGATGGTGGAGAAGGAGTTTCCTTCAACATCGTTGCTGCCCGTGGTACCGGTCAGGTCGCAGTTGACGAACTCGAATTTGGAGTTGTCGCTACCAGGCTTGACATAAAGCGCGCTATAACCTGAGATTGCACAGTTTGTTGCTTCAAGCTCGGTCTTAACGAAGGTAATAATACCGTAGCCATATGTTCCAGCATCGATTTCAACATCGGACATGGCAATCTTAGTACCATTATCAGCGCCGCCAACTGTAAGAGGCTGCGGATTGCCAAAGTTCATGCTCGTTGCAGTAAGTTCAAGGTCCTCCAACGTAAGCTCAACGTTCGTGCGCGTATCAACGCAACGGTTAGCAGCAATTATCGAACCGCTCTTGATAGTTGCATTGGCATAAACCTCAAACGCCTTCTTGGATGTTGCTGTTACTGTCTTATTATTGAGATTAAGCGTAATAGCCTTCTCAATTTTAATGCATTCGGCTATTTCGGTATTCTTAAGGACAGTCACAGTTGCGCCATCTTCGGCTTGAGCAACGGCACCGGCAAGTGTCGGGAACGACATTGTGATTGCCCCATTCTCAACCTTGGCAATAGCATTATCAACGAGATAATCAACCGTTACCCCAGACATCGACAGCGTGCCGTTATTTACAATGTCAAGGCGCTGACCGTTGTTGTCAACCGTACCATTGCTGATGCTGAGAGTTCCATTGTTTACAATCAATCCATCAACAACATTACCCGAGAGGGACTTGCCGTTCAAATTGATACTGAGCGACTTGCCCGTTTCAACATTAACTGCAGAGTCAAGACCGACATTGACATTGAGCACGAGCTCCTTGCCAGATTCAATTGCCACAGCAATGGCCTGACGAATATCCCAGTACTTCCTGCCGTCAACTGTAGCAAGGGCAAATGTAGTGACATCAAGCCCGTTGTACTCAAACTGATCAGCACCATCCGGCTTGGCGACTGCGATATTCTTATCAGAGAATACCGTAGGAGCCTTTTCAGAGAAGACAACCGGCTTATTGGGCTGGATAGTACCAGGCTGAATCGAACCACTTACAACATAACCATTGGTCACAACTAGGAGGCCCTTGGCCGTAATATTATAGTCGTTGGCAAGAGTATGACCGTTGAGGTTAAGCGTTACCTTGTTGCCGTCCTCATTCGGCAAGAAGAATACCTTGCTGCCCAATGCCGGCGGCTCAACAGAGGTGTCAGCCATCAACGTAATCGTACCAGCCTTAATGCTCATAAGCTTGTCAGAATATGTGGTCTCTCCATTCTCGGTTTCGTACATTACCTTACCAAGAATTGAAACACTGTACTTGCCATCAGACGTCTGCATGACACCATAACCCTTGGCGCAGTAGCCCACATAGACCTCGTTATCAAAGATGCCGCCTGAGATGAAGGCATTGGTACCAGAATAAATCGCGCCAGTGAACTCACCGCCAGTTACGCTAATGTTCGTGGCATTTTCCGGGAAGAAGCAGAGAGCATAATCGCCACCGCCAACCTTACCGCCGGTGATTGTAGTATAAGCCGCGTCGTTATTCATATGAATCTGAATGCCGCGCTTACCGCCGTAAATCTCACCGCCGGTGACATTGAGAATATTCTTGCTCCTATCGCCGTTGAACTGACGAATTGCCATATAATTCGTTGAGGTAACATTACCGCCCGAAATTGTAGCAGTTACATCACCAGAGCCGTTCGTAATCAGGTCAATTGCATAAGCATAGATACCCTTTGCCCCGTTGTTCGCGGAATCGTTCTTGACAGAGCCGCTCTTAACCTCAAGGATGGAGCCGGCATCGCAGCTAATCGTCGAGACGGTTACATTATTTGCTGTCGTATCGGTATTGACATAGACAAGCGAAGCGCCATCGACAATCAACGTGCCCTTATTGGTGATCATGTCCTCACCGGGAACAGCCGACGTGTACGTAATGGCAACCGCCTTGTTGAGGTTAAGCGTCTCGCCCGCCGCAACCGTAATCGGAACGAGAAGCGTAATCGTATTACCAGCGTTAGCCGCGGCATATGCCTTATCAAAGGTGGTGTAATACATATCGCCAATCTTGGCCTGAACCTTCTCAATCGGCGAAGTTGGCTTATCAACGAGAATGCCGCCAACAATATCAGTTACGTCACAATCTGTAACGGCTGTACCAGTAACCAATACCGAACCCTTTGTAATCGTACCAGCAACAAGACCGACCGAGTTAGCCCACATTGCTCCAGTTGCAGTAAGCTGAACCTTCTCAACCGTATTACCCGAAGCAGAACCACCAGCGAGCATAATACCAGCAACGCCACCGACAGAAGCCGTACCATTAATGGTCAAATTCTTAACGGTGTTATTATTAAGCTCAATCTTCGTAGAGGCGTAACCAATCACGCCACCAACATAAGCTGCGCCGTTAATGGTCGTACCATCAACTGTGCAGTTCGTAATCTTGAGTTCAGGGCTGTAGTAGTCATAGCCAACGATTGCGCCCACACCCGTTACATCCGCCGCATTGATCCTGACGTTCTTCACCGTCACATTGTCAATCGTGCCTTTGCAGTTATACGCAAAGCCAACGAGTGCACCCACGTTATTACCCGTGAATTCCTTCGTATCAATGGTTACATTTTCAAGCGTAAGATTCTTAATCTGGGCAGAGCCGTAAATCGCACCGAATATACCAGTGCAGATATAGCCATCGCTCTTCTGAGATGTCTCGGTAGAAGTTAAGTTCCTAATCGTATAGTTTTTACCGTCAAAGATACCATCAAATGTCACATTGCAGTCATCACCAATATTGACACTCCAATCAGTACCGGTCATATCAATATCAGCACCAAGCGCGACATAAACGCCCACGGCATTGTACTTCGTCTCGCCCTTATTTACGCTGTCGCGGAAGAGGACGAGATCGACCAAGCTCCTAATCAAGTAAGGATCAGACTCGGTACCAGAACCAGCAAGACCAGAAACGAGCACGCAGTAGCCATCAACAATCTCGCCGAAGGTGAACCCTGGAGCGATGAGGTTGATATTAGTACCCGTCTTAGCCGATTCCGTGAATGAACCGCCCTTAACACAGCCAGCGAGCTTTTCGGCATCATTGCAGCCGATCTTTGTCTTAAAGTTACCGCCTGTGATATCAACAGCCACATCTTTATTTCCATTTTCAATAAAGACTGATGATCCGTCGTTCCAATTAGGCTCGAATGAACCGCCTTTAATTGTTAACGAAGTATTCGCGTCACTCGGCTGCATCCACACCTGACCGTCAATTGTGCCGCCATTAATTGTCAACGAGCCATGCGAGACTCTAATTGAGCGATAATTTGGAGTTGAGATTACACCGCCATTAATCGTGACCGAATCAGCACCCCAACCGTTGTTAATAGCGAATGAGACATGCTTGCACGATTGCCCAGCAACATTCTGAGCACTAAGATTTTCAATAGTGCCGCCTTCTACAACTAAGACACCGCCATTGTTAATGGTATACGAACCCCATCCGTAGTTAGGATCGCCTGCTCCATTATC
>JAEIGA010002472.1_pt1 | contig 29489 bp, 17 predicted proteins | sample 9270691 | NCBI WGS metagenome assembly JAEIGA01 (sample SAMN17057246, study PRJNA624740) | gut metagenome | biome: biome; isolation source: fecal sample | host: Bos grunniens | place: China: Xizang | collected 2019
CCTCAGCCTAAGACAGATGCACATTTCGATATCTTCGCCGGTAAGCCACTTGATGACCTTACTCAGACCGCCAAGTCGCTCGAAGGCATTACCATCGGCTTCAGCCTCGGTGACATGTGCTGGGATGTCCTTCCGCTTCTGGACAAATGGAAAGGTGCGATCACTCGCACAGGTATTCCGTTCTATCCTGTGGTGGGTAACCATGATCACGACAGAGATGCTGTCGGCGATCTCAACGGTACAGCAGCCTACAGGCTCAAGATGGGCCCGGAGAACTATGCATTCTGGGTAGGCAAGGATATGGTGATAGCACTTGATGATATCATTTATGACGCCAAGAGAAGATATGAAGAAGGTTATGCGGACCACGTCCTTGCTTTTGTGAAGGGTCTCCTTAAGTTCGTTCCTGTGACAGCAGACCTTTATATCGCTCAGCATTCTCCGATTGAGGGCAGAGTAGAGGAGGAAGGCAAGATCATCAATGCGAGAGAAATGTTCTCTCTTGTACGTGGCCATAAGGTTACCTTCATTTCAGGTCATAATCACGTCAATGACCATTTCGAGTTCGAAACCGGCATCAGTGAACATAATGTAGCTGCCATTTGTGGTGCATGGTGGGATACCGAGCATTGCAAGGATGGTACTCCAAGAGGTTATAGAGTGTTCACAAAGAAGAATGGCAAGCTCACATGGTACTACAAGTCGGTAGGTTATGACAAGGATTTCCAGGTGGAGATCTTCAAGCCGGGCCAGGTTGCCATGCATCCGAACAGCATCATCGCAAACGTATGGGACTGGGATCCGCAGTGGAAGGTAGAGTGGTATGAGGACGGAATCTATATGGGCGAGATGGACAGGGTTACCGCGAAGTCACCTCTGTTCACCAAGGAAATCATTGAGGCTTATAAGGGCAGGACGATTTCTGACTACAAGATGCCTGCTCCTGCTCAGCATTATTTCGCTGCAACTCCAAGCCAGTATGCCAAGAAGGTCATGATCTCTGTGGAGAGCCGTTTCGGCAAGTCATGGGTATACGAGGTCGATATGGCTGACTATGTTGATGTGCAGGCTCATAGAGGTGGTGCGGGCCTTATGCCTGAGAATACTATCGAGGCCATGAAGCATTGTCTTGATATGGGAGTGAATACTCTTGAGATGGATATGGTGCTTACCGCAGACGGAAAGGTCGTGGTTTCTCACGAGAACTATTTCCACCATCGCTATTCTATCCGTCCTGATGGCTCGCTCGTACAGAAGAATGATCCTAAGGAGTATATCTACAAGATGACTTATGATCAGGTTGCCAAGTATGATGTAGGCAGCCGTCCTACAGATGTATGGCCAGACAAGAAGTGCTTCCCTGCAGTGAAGCCTCTCGCGGAGGACCTTATTGCATTCGTGGAGAACTATACGAAGGAGAATGGTCTTTCGCCTGTAAGATATAACATCGAGATCAAGTCAAGCCAGGCTGACGGCCAGAGCATCAACTGGGCTAACTATGACAAACTTGCTGACGCCATAATGCGCGTTCTCATCAAGTTCCACCTCGATGACAGGCTTGTAGTGCAGTGCTTCGATGCAAGAACACTCAACTATATCCAGCCTAAGTATCCTGAGATCAACTTCTCTTATCTTGTAAGTGCAAGCGTAGGTATGGAGTTCGATGAGTATATGAAACTTCTCAACTTCACTCCTACTTGGCTCAGCCCTAACCATGCTCTTGTAAACGAGGAACTCATGGCTAAGTGCCGCGAGAAGGGAATGAAGGTGGTTCCTTGGACTGTAGACAATCCTGAGGATATCAAGAGAATGATCGACCTCAAGGTTGATGCGATCATCTCCAACTATCCTGACCGCGTCCTCCTTCAGACACGAGGATTCTAAACAACAGACATATTACATGTTTTCATAGAGCTCCAGAAGACGGAGCTCTTTTTCGTCTATATCGTCCATTATCTGACCGATACGTTCGGATGCGGCCTGTAATTGGTCGAACGGGAGCGTGCCGCTGCTGAGCTGATCCTCAATCGAGGCCTTCTCGGCAGTGAGCGCTTCCACATCCTTCTCCAGCTGCTCCAGTTCCTTCTGCTCCTTATATGTGAGTTTCTTCTTTTTGGCAGGAACTTCCTGGACCGGAGCGTTCTTCGCCGCTTCCTTTGCCGCCTTCTCCTTTTCTGCCTGAGCCTCGGCCCTTGCCTGAGAACGCTGCTCTGCCTCGTATTCCTTTATGAACTCACGGTATTCGCTGTAACTGCCGATAAAGTCCTTCACGAGTCCGTTTCCGCAGAAGATGAACAGATGGTCGACGAGCTTGTCAAGGAAATGACGGTCGTGCGATACTATGATGAGAGAACCGCTGAATTCCTTAAGGTATTCCTCAAGGATGTTGAGCGTGACGATGTCGAGGTCATTTGTAGGCTCATCGAGAATGAGCAGGTTAGGCTGCTGCATCAGGATGGTAAGAAGATATAGTCTTCTTTTCTCTCCTCCGCTGAGTTTCTCGATCTTGTTGTTGAGCATCTCATGCGGGAAGAGGAAACGATTGAGCAGCCAGGTGTCGTTCACGATGTCAAGGACGGTGTCCTGAGGATTGAAGGACATGCCGCTCTGATGGTAGTAACCTATCTTCAGCGACTCGCCTCTTTCGATATTTCCGGTCATTATTCCTGGAGCCGAGCCCTTGTCATCGACAACGCTTATCGAAGGGATAGTGTCGGCATCAGGGAAGTGCTGCACCATTTCCGGCGTATAGTTCCCGGTGATGATGTTGAGGAAGGTGGATTTTCCGGCTCCGTTGCGGCCGACTATTCCGACCTTCTCGTAACGCTGGAAATTGTATGTGAACTTGTCGAGATAGCAGTTCTCTCCGTAATGGAAACTGAGGTCCTTGCAGTTGATGATCTTGGTTCCGAGTCTTGTGGAACCCTTCATGGCCTCCATGCTGACCTGCTTCTGGGTATAGGCCTGCGATGCCCTGTCCTTAAGGTCATAGAAGGCATTCACTCTGTATCTGGCCTTGCCTGTACGTGCGCAAGGTGTGCTGCGTATCCACTCGAGTTCTCTGCGAAGAATATTGCGGACCTTGTCGGTCTCTGCATTATAGTTCGATATTCTTTCTTCTCTCTTCTCGAGATAGTTCTGGTAGTTTCCCTTGTAAGTATAGACTGCACCGTGGTCCATCTCCATCACGATGTTGCAGACTCTGTCAAGGAAATATCGGTCGTGGGTAACCATCAGGAGCGTGCATCTTGACTTGCTTAGATAGCCCTCAAGGAACTCGATGGCATCGATGTCAAGGTGGTTGGTGGGCTCGTCCATGATGAAGAATTCGGCCTCGGACGCGAGCATCTGTGTAAGTGCGACTCTCTTCACCTCGCCGCCGGAGAGTTCCTTCATCTTCTGGTCGATGTTCGGCAGATTGAAATTGGTCAGGAACTTCACGACCCTGCGCTCATATTCCCAAAGCTGCTCCTGATCCAGATTACGTGTGAACTCGGCGCTGGATGACATTATCTGGTCGAAGATGCTCTTCTGAGGATCAAAGTCATATTCCTGCTCAAGAAAGGCTATCTTTATGTCTTTCAGGAACATGATCTTTCCACCTGAATCTGATTTATCCTTTCCTGCAAGAATCCTCATAAGGGATGTCTTGCCGGTGCCGTTAGGTGCAATGAGAGCGATCTTGTCGCCCTCATTGATATTGAATCCTATCTTCTCGAACAGAACCTTTGGTCCGTAACTCTTGGAAATATTCTCAATCTGTAAATAACTCGCCATATTTTTAGTTATCTTCAGGCATAGGCCATATGTGGAGAAGGACATGCCACCCCCGGGGCCCCCGAAAATCTGCTGATTTTTGGGGTGTTGACCGGCTAGGGGGTGCCCGAAGGGCGGGGTCCTCGGAATATATGGCCTATGCCTGATGTTTATCTAAAGAATTTATCTACCTCTTTAACTACTTCCGGCAGAGCGAACACCGCCACACGGTCGTATGCCTGAATCTGAGTGTCACCCACAGCGATGAACGACTCGTTGCCTCTGATCACACCGCCCACGATCGCATGTCTCGGGAAGTTCATATCCTTGAGCATCTTCTTGGTGATGGCGGTGTCAGGCGCCACGATATACTCAAGGATCTCCGCCTTGGTACCGCTCATGTATTTGATGAACCTTACCTTGTTGCTGAGTGTGAACTTGAATATACGTCCCGCCGTAATAAGTTTCTTGTTGATGACCGCATCCACTCCCATGCTCTCTGCGAGCTTGATGTACTCGATGTTCTCGACCTCAGCGATGGTTCTTGCCACACCGAGACTCTTTGCCGCAACGCAGGCAAGAATGTTGGTCTCTGTGCTGTTGGTCACAGCGAGGAAGGCGTCATATTCCTTGATGGCTTCCTCCATCAGGAAGTCCGAATTTCGTCCGTCTCCGTTCACTACGATCACATTGTCAGGAAGACGCTCCGAAAGTTCGAGGCACTTTGCCTTGTTCATCTCTATGAGCTTGATGCTGTCCAGCTGCTTGGCCATCTGCTTAGCGACTATCTCGGCTGTAGGGCTTCCTCCGAGGATCATCAGACTGTTGACCTCGATGTCCTGCTTGCCGAGGTAGCCCATAAGGGCATCCATTCCGTCCCTTGTGGAAATGATGAACACAAGATCGTGGTATTTGAACTTGGTGTCCACCTTAGGGATGATGGTATCATCGCCTCGTGCGATGGCTACAACTCTGAACTTCTGTCCGTCCTTGGCCGCCAGTGCACTGAACTCCAGCATTGTCATGCCCAGGACAGGGGAGTCTTCCTCCAGCTTGAATACGGCGATCTGCAGTTTGCCGTGAGCGAAGTCCATGGAATTGGTCGATGCAGTTCTCTTCAGCAGTTCCGCGATTTCGCCTGCCGCAATCTTCTCCGGGTAGAAAAGAAGGTCTATGCCCATTTCAGTGAAGAGGAACTTGTTCTCGTATGAAAGATACTCCTCGTTGTTGATTCGGGCCGTTACCTTTTTGCTGCCGAGCTTCTTTGCAAGCATGGCGCTTACAATGTTCACGTCCTGTGACTCCGAAGGATTCACAGCAATGAAAAGGTCTGCCTTGTCGACACCAGCATCCATCAGAACCTTGATCGCAGAAGGGTTTCCCTCAACTGTGATCACATCCGTATTTGCAGCCAGGGCGCTTAGCCTTTCCTGACTTGAATCAATGACTGTGATGTCGTTAGACTCGTTACTGAGCATCTTCGCGAGATGTGAACCCACCTCTCCTGCTCCTGCAATGACAATTCTCATCTTTATTCAAACTTAATGAAGTCCTTATCGTCAATATATCCGAATATGCCCTCGCCCCTGAGCGCTGACTGAAGCACAATGAATTTTCCATAGATGCCTCTCACTTTTGCGCCAGGACAGCTCTTGATGAAGTCGCCCACTTCGTCAGGGCCTATCTTGTCCATCTTCCTGTGATATTCCATATGAGCCTTCCATACTGCCTGCAGGCCCTTAGGCTTGAATGTAAGCAGATAGACTGCCGCAGACATGGAATCTAGTATCATTCGCATGAAAATGAGCCAGTCTGCCTTTCTGACTGCCTTTGCCGCCGCTTTTGCAATCTCCTTCGATGAACCTTCTTTTTTCAGCGCCTCTTTGTCTATGAATCTCAGGGCATAGGTTTTTGCGAGATTCTTCTTCAGCATCAGGAGGTTGTTGCGATGGTTGAGGAAGAGCTTGAAAGGTGATGAAGCCGGCAATGTACCTCCTCCCACATGGAATACCCTTGATTCCGGAATCACGCAGACGCTGTATCCGTTCAGCTGCATCCTCCAGCAAAGGTCGATCTCTTCCATATGGGCGAAGAACCTGTCATCAAGCCCTCCGAGTTCGCGGTAAAGTCCGCTTCTGACCATAAGACAGGCGCCGCTGGCCCAGAAGACCTCCCTCTGCACATTGTCAAACTGGCCTTCGTCCTTCTGTGTCCTGCCTAAGATTCGGCCGCGGCAGAACGGGTATCCGAAGCGGTCTATGTATCCTCCGGCAGCACCGGCATATTCGAATCTGTCCTTCTCATACCAGCTTCTCAGTTTAGGGGCGCAGGCTCCGCATTCGGGATGAGTGTCCATCCAGGAAATCAGCGGTTCCAGCCATCCGTCCTCCACCTCGATGTCGGAATTTATCAGGACATAGTACTCGGCTTCAATCTGTGCAAGAGCCCTGTTGTAGCCCCCTGTGAAGCCGTAATTCTTATCTAATGCGATCGTCCTGACCTGCGGGAACATATTTTCCATCACCTTCAGTGAACCATCGGATGAGGCGTTGTCAGCAACAACGACTTCAGCCCCGTCAATCCTGTTGACAGAGCTGAGAAGTGGCGGAAGGAATTTCTTGAGAAACCCTTCCGTGTTCCAGTTAAGTATGACGACCGCAGTCTTCATGCTCTTATGTCCGTGTTACGGGATAAGGTTTAGTGACAGCCGCCGCAGCCGCAGTCTTCGCCCTCGCCGCATCCGCCGTCTCCACAGTTTCCGCCACATCCGCCGTCATGGCCGTGGCATCCGCTGCATCCGCAAGACTGGACGAACTCACCGTGAAGACCCTCTGTAAGTTCCTTCTCGGTAGCCTCACGTACAGTAAGGATCTCTCCTTTGAAATGAAGGGTCTTGCCGGCCATCTGATGGTTGAGGTCCATCTTGACTGTCTCCTCGCTTACCTCAAGCACCACACCGGGGATGACTGCACCCATTCCGTTGAGCATAGGGATAGTGTTGCCAGGAACGAGAAGGTCCTCGCGGATCTCGCCGTTCACTTCGAACGCCGACTTAGGGAGGTCGATAATTCTCTGTGGGTCAACCTCGCCGTATGCATCGGTAGGAGCGAGTGTTACGTCGAATTTGTCGCCAGGCTCCATGCCTTCGATATTGGCCTCGAGTTTTGGAAGGAGACTGCAGGTTCCGTGTATATAGTCAAGAGGTCTTTCCTTTGTTGTCTGGTCGACTACCTGTCCGTCAACCTCAAGTTCGTAGCAGAATTCCACTACGCTGTTCTGTGCGATTTTCATGTTTTTCTATAGTTTTATATTTTCTTAATCAGTTCAGGATGAGAATGATACGTTCTCAAAGACGAGCGATGGTATCTGCCAGCGAGTGCACTCTCTGGCGTCGTTTCCTGCCGCAACGAGATTGTTCCACAGACTCATCATATTGCCCGTGATGAGCATTTCGCGCACCGGATGGGTGACCTTGCCACGGCTGAAGGCAAAGCCCTCGATTCCGAATGAAAAGTCGCCGGTGACAGGGTTGCAGTTTCCTCCGTTGAAACCCGTCACAAGTATTCCGTTGACGCAATGGCGCATCAGAACTTTCAAAGATAGTTCTTTTTCTGCTGATGACAAATCTTTTCCCTTGATGAAAGGCAGCAGGTAGGGTCTTGAGATGTCCTCGACTGTAGGTGCAAAGCCTGTCTTGCCCGCCATATAGGTGTTCACGAAGTATTTGCACACGGTTCCCCGCTCAATGACAGGACCATCCTTTATAGCCACACCTTCGGTGTCATAAAGACGTGAACCGGGCTTTCCTGCCGTTCTGCCCATGTCCATGATGGTGAGTTCCTCAGGGAAGACCTTGCTGCCTGCGCTTCCGTCAAGGAAAGACATCTTCTGCTGAATAGCCGAAGCGTTCAGGGCTGCGAAAAGAGGGGAGACGAGCCTGCTGGCGACAGTCGTGTCGACAATCATCTTGTAATGGCCCGACCTTCTGTTCTTAGGCCCTATCTGTCTTGTGGCTCTTTCTAGGGCAGTCTGCCCGCATTTCTCGATGTCAAGCATGGAGTAATGAGGAGCAGATTCCCACCAGTGTCCGCTGTATTTGTCGCCCTCGTCAGTCTCTATGGTCATTTCCGTGAAACAGGTGAAGGCTGTTTCTGTATGTCGTCCCTCGAATCCCTGAGAGTCTATTGTGAAGTTATCGTCTATGGAGTCGGAATATTCGCATTCCTCCGAAATGAGCCTCCATCCTTCCGCCGGTGCCGCAGTGATCTTCTCATATCTCGAAAGCCTTTCAGCGTTCTCCAGTCTCCTGTCCGTATCCATCTCGTGATATCTCTCGTCGCAGAGTCCGAGTTCGCGGCCGGTCAGCGCGTCTTTAGCTGTCCTTTCCGGATCCGGCAACCTTCTGTACTCGTCCTCTCCAAGCATGCGCACCATTTCGATTGCCTTGATGATAAAGTCTTCAAGCTCAGCCTGTTCCAGTCTGTTTGTGGAGAAAGTTCCATATCTTCCGTCCACAAAGAGATATAGATATATAGACCTGTCGGCGGAGTGTGTGACCTTGTCCAGTTCTCCGTTAAGCATAGTGCATCCGTCCATTACGCTTTTGCTCATGGAAGCACGTGCGGCAGAGGCCCCGTTCCTGGTTGCAAAGGCTATGCAGTGTCTGGCAAGTGTGATTTCCTGTTCTGTGATCATATTATTCTCCTCCTACAGTAAGATTGCTGATAAGTACTGTCGGCATTCCGCATGAAACCGGAACGCTCTGCTCCTTTCCGCAGGTCCATGTGCCGTTGTCGATCTTGAGGTCATTTCCTACAGCCACGATATCTGCCAGGGCCTGCGGACCGTTTCCGATGATGTTGATATCCTTGACCGGAGCTGTGAGCCTTCCGTCCTCAATGAGTCTTCCGCTCTTGACGAAGAATGTGAAGTCTCCCTCGCCGATCTTGACCTGACCGTTGGAGAACTCGTCGACATAGATGCCGCTCTTCACGGATGCGATGATGCCTTCAGGATCAGCATTTCCGTTCTCCATATATGTGGCCCTCATTCGTGGGATAGGATTGTATCTGAAGTTCTCGCGACGTCCGTTGCCTGTAGGCTGCACATTGTACCAGGCGGCGCTGATCCTGTCGTGCAGATAGGAGGTAAGAATTCCGTCCTTGACCATATATGTTTTCTCTCCAGGAACTCCTTCGTCGTCATAATTGCCTGAACCTCTGTTGAATGCGACTGTTCCATCGTCAACAACGCTCACGCCTTCAGGGCAGATCCTCTGTCCCATCTTCTCCGAGAAGATAGACTGGCCTTTTCTGTTGAAATCCGCCTCGAATGCGTGTCCCATTGCCTCATGAAGCAGGATTCCAGATGCTCCTGCACCCATCACTACATTCATCTTTCCACCCTTCGGCCTTATAGCCTCGAATCTCTCGTCTATTCCCTTTACGGCCTCGTCCGCCAATTCCTTCAGAAGGGCCGGACCTATGAGTTCCGCTCCCATCCTGAAACTTCTTGACACATTGCGGTTCTCCACCTTGTCTCCCTGCTGGAAGACGGCAGTCGCCGCTATGCTGCCCATAGGGCGGGTCTCGCAGGTGAGTTCTCCAAGGGAATTGTACATCATGACGTCGCTGACTGAATCTGAAAGTCTGATGATTACCTTGACTATCCTCCTGTCCCTAGAAAAGATTTCCTTTTCAAGTTCCTTGATGAATGGAAGCAGGGTCGCCGCGCTTCTGTCTCTCCAGTTCTCCTGCATATGGTAGAGGTCCAGGAATCTGTCGCTTACACGAGTATATTTTCTCTCGCCGGCCTTGACTCCTGCCGCTCCCGCTTCGTTCACCTTTGCGCCTGCTGCAATGGCTGATGCCGCTTTTGCCGCACTGAGCATGTCGTTCATATCCGTGTTCTCGGAATATGCGTAACCTGTCTTCTCGCCCTTGAGCACTCTGATGCCCACACCGAAATCGGTATGGAAACCTCCCGATGAGACTATTCCGTCTTTCAGAAGCAGATTAAAGAAAGTGGTGTGTTCGAAGTAGAGGTCACAATAGTCGCCTCCATAAGCCAGAGCCGTCGTCGCAAGTGTCTGCAACTGCTGCTCCGTCACCTTGAATATGTTCAGATAAGTATTCTTGTCGTTCATCTTTTTAAAATTCAACCTGGACAGTTACATTGATTTCTCGGGTAAGTCTCCCCTCCATGATACTTACTGCAGATCTGCAGAATTATTACAAAGAAAGTATCTCGCCGGTTTCCTCTACATGCTGGCGTCTTTCCAAGGCAATGCTCCTGATTTTCTCAAAGGTCTCCTCGTCCTTGATGTTGATCAGGTCCGATTTTGAGCCTTCCGCTATCACTCTGAAAGGAATCTGTGAGTTATCTGCAAGAATCCATCTTTCGCAGATAGGGGAGTAGTAATGGAAGAAATAGTCTATGCCCACCTGATATCTTCTTCTGATGGTTTCCTCCGGGATGTTATGGCCTCCGGCTTCCACTCTTGCCTGCACTCGCTCGATGGCAAGTTCGGGAGAATTCAGCCAGAAGTACAGCACAGTCACAGTGTAGCCTGCATTCTGGGCCATACGGACTGTCTTGAGCAATGTTCTTGTTGCCAAGGTGGTCTCGATAGCGAAATCAGACTTTTTCTTAAGCAGGTATCTGATCTTCATGATCATATATCGGCTGGCCTGGATCGACGCTCTCTCCGGCCGGAATGGCGAGAGGCCCTTTGCAAATTCATCGGAATTGACGAATTCGCTGCATTCTAGCATCTCCGGCAACATTGTGTATGATGCCGTGGTCTTTCCAGCTCCGTTGCATCCTGAAACTATGTACAGTCTTGGCATAATCTATCTGTCGTTTGTTTGCAATTCTTTTATTTATGCTTGCTTACTCCATATCCGAAAAGTGCGAAATCGCCCATACAAGGATCGTCGGGCCATATTTCCTTGAAGCAGTCTGTGATCTCCATGGCAGTGGTCAGGTCCTTCTGCTTTCTGCCGGTAAGGCCGAGTGCGGTAGCCTGTTCATATACATGGACATCAAGCGGAATCAGCAACTTGCTTTTGTCTGACTTTTTCCAGACTCCAAGGTCCACTTTCCCGTCATCGCGTACCATCCACCTGCGCATCATGTTGATCTTCTTGTTCGGAGCCCTGCGGTCCTCTTTCTGCCCGAAGATCCTGCACCTGATCTCCATGTCGCTCAGTCCCTCGATGCTTGCACATTCCTGACTTTTCCCTTCCTCCTTGGCCTGTGGATAGTTCTGCTCCTGATAAATGCCCTGCAGCCTTTTGCAGATGGCTGCTATCTCGCTCCACTTTATGGTCCTGTGCAGACTTACGGCTTCGTCGCGATACTCGCCGTTCATGATGTAATCATATGGCCTCCAGCACATTTCGTCAAAGAGTCTCTCGCAGTCTCTTACGATCATGGATCTGCGTCCCCAGGCAAGATGCGATGAAAGAAGCGCCGCAATCTCCACATCGGCAAGTACGGCCTTCCCTTCCTTCATTTTCCTCGCAAATTGTGTGGGGAAGATGATGGGGTCTTCCTGGAAATATTCAGGGTCATTGTATTCCAATGCCCACTCTATCAATGTTTCTTTGATTTTGCTGTCCATATATCTTACAAACTTACGGAAAAACTTTCATATAAAAAACAGACCAACCTTCCGGCTGGTCTGTCTTATCTAAAATATCTGCTGGGCTTACTTAGTGGCAGCCTCAAGCTTCTTCATGATAGCGAAGATGAAGATAGCCGATACGAGGCAGAGTGCGATGAGGATGGTCCAGATTCCCCACAATGGGAGTTTGTCCCAAAGAAGAGCAGGGATGGAAACGAGATAGTTTCCGATAGCGGTTGCTGCGAACCAGCATCCCATCATCATACCCTTGTACTTAGGAGGTGCAACCTTAGATACGAATGAGATACCCATAGGTGAGAGGAGGAGCTCTGCGAATGTGAGCACGAGGTAAGTCGAGATGAGCCAGTAAGGTGACACGAGGTCAGGGCTTACTGTACCGCCGAGTTCCTTAGGTGATGCGAGGCCAAGCGATCCTGCAGCAAGGATGAGGAAGCCGGCAGCCGCTACGAACATACCGAGGCCGATCTTACGTGGTGCAGATGGCTCCTTGCCCTTGTTTGCGAGTGCGCTGAAGATGGCAAGTGATACCGGTGTGAGGGCAACCACATAGAATGGGTTGAACTGCTGGAAGTCAGATGGAAGGATGTTCACGACAGAAGGCATGCCGAAGTAGAACGCCGCTGCGCCGCCCCACAATGCGAGGGTGATTGCTCCGTTGACGATCTTTCCTCTCTTAGTCTCGGACTGGAATGCGCCGAAGAGCGTGTAGATGGATGCCGCGATAAGTACGAGGCTCCAGATGTTGAATCCGATACGCATGATGCCCTCAGCGTTGTTTGCTGTGTAGTCACGAGCGAAGAAGGTCATTGTCATACCGTTCTGGTGGAATGCCATCCAGAAGAAGATCACTACTGCGAAAACGAGGAGGAGCGCAGTGATGCGGCTCTTTGTCTGCTCCGGAGTGAGCTCTACCTCTGCAGAAGGGTTGGCGGCCTGTGCCTGCTTTGCATTCACGTCAGCGTGCTTGAACCAAGAGCGGCAGCTGAAGTAGATGATCACAGAAACGATGAGTGAAACGCAAGCGACAGCGAAACCATAGTTGTATGCAGTCGAAAGTTTCTCGATATAGTGGCTGCTGAATGTAGCCATGTCCATACCTGCCGCGCCTGGCATACCAGCCGCGAGAGTCGAGAGCTTCTCAAGGTTTTCAGCAGTGATGCTGCCGTCCATGCACTGATGTGCAAGAGCAGGAATGTTTGCGTCGTAAGCAAGCTGTGACTTGTTGAGGAAGAAGTTGGTTACAGCCTTGGCCGCTGTAGGAGCGAACATCGAACCTACGTTGATGGCCATATAGAAAAGGCTGAACGCCGAGTCTCTCTTCGCTGCGTACTTAGGGTCATCGTAGAGGTTACCTACCATTACCTGGAGGTTACCCTTGAAGAGACCTGTACCGATGGCGATGAGTGCGAGGGCGCCGAACATGAGAGCCTTTCCGGCAGCGTCAGGGCCTGTAGGGATGGCAAGACAAGCGTATCCGAGGAACATCACGCCGATACCGGTTGTGACGCACTTTCCGTAACCGATCTTATCTGCAAGAATACCTCCGATCAGAGGCATGAAATATACTGCCGCGAGGAATATTGAATATACCTGACCGGCAACTGCTGCGCTGTAGCCGAACTTCGCCTGGATGAAGAGCACGAAGATGGCGAGCATTGTATAATAGCCGAAGCGCTCACCTGTATTGGCGAGCGCGAGGGCAAAGAGTCCTTTTGGTTGACCTTTGAACATATTGCTTTGATTTAATATTGATTAAGCCGTTACTTTCTCCAGCCACTTCACCATACCGAACATTACGCCCATAGAGATGAAGCATACCACTGCGAATACAGTCCAGCACTGCCAGATTGGCCATGCGTTGTACATGAGCGGGCCGAGGAAGAGGAAGAGGTTGCCGATTGCTGTCGCACCGAGCCAGAGACCCTGGCAGAGACCGAGCATGCTCTTAGGAGCAACCTTTGAAACGAATGAAAGACCGAGAGGTGAGATGAAGAGTTCGGCAACTGTAAGGAAGAAGTAAGTTGCGATGAGCACCCACCAATGAGCCTTCTGTGCCATCTGCTCAGCGATAGGGAGTCCCTTGTAAGCCTCTGCTGAAGGATAACCCTTGAGGAGAGAGAATATGGTAAGGAACACGAATGCGAGACCTGCGATGAGCATACCGATACCGATCTTCTTAGGAGTTGAAATCTCCTTGCCGCGACGTGCAAGAGCAGCGAAGATTGCCATGATCACCGGAGTGAGGACAATCACGAAGAATGGGTTGATTGCCTGCCATACCTCAGGAGCGACTGCTGATGAATCCACGAAGTCACGAGCGAAGAATGAAAGTGACATACCGTTCTGGTGGAATGAGAACCAGAAGAAGATCACGATTCCGAGCACTGCGAAGAGAGCATACATACGCTGCTTGATCTCCTTCGCCATCGCTGCCTTCTCCTCTGCAGTGTACTCGACGCCCTTTACAGCCTCCTTCTTGGCAGGAGTAGGGAATGTCTTCTGCGAAATGAAGAAGATAACGAGTGAGATGCACATTGCAGCCACAGATGCGATGAATGAGTAGTGGATACCCTCATTGAAGATCTGGAGGTAGTTCTGGCAAGATGAAGCGAGGTCTGAGATGCTTCCGCCTGCAGCAACCATCATTGACTGGAGGTTTTCAAGAGCCTGTGCGTTCATGCCTGCGGCGTTGTTGATGAAGTCGTGGCAAAGTGCAGGGAGCTGCGCGTTGTAGACCATGCCGTTGGTCTCGAGCCACCATGAACGGAGGAGAGGAGCAACGAATGGAGCGATGAGACCACCTACGTTGATGAATACATAGAAGATCTGGAAGCCTGAGTCACGCTTGTCCTTTGCCTCTGCAAGTGCCTGTGGACCCTTCTTTGCAGCCTCGGCCTCGAAGTTGTCATACATCTGACCTACGATAGCCTGGAGGTTACCCTTGAAGAGACCGTTACCGAATGCGATGAGGAAGAGGGCGAAGCAGGTCAGCGGGAGAAGCCAGCTGATGTTGCCTGCAGTCGCGAGGATAGGAATCGAAAGAAGTACATATCCTGATGCCATGATGATGAGTCCTGACTTGATAGTACCCTTGTAGTTCTGTGTGCGGTCAGCGATGAGACCACCTACAAGGCTGAGCAAGTAGATACCAGCGTAGAAGAATGAATAGATGGTACCGGCTGTGCCTTCGCCAAGACCGAATTTCGAGCAGAGGAACAATACCAGGACGGCGTTCATGATGTAGTATCCGAAACGCTCACCCATATTGCTGAGAGCTGCTGCCAAGAGACCTTTTGGATGTCCTTTAAACATAATTTCTTGTGTTTTTATTAATGGTTAATAATTTATTTGTCCTTTACACAGCCGACAAAGATAATAAAATTAATTTATAGGAGAAATATCGGGAAAGACGGGAAAAATTCATATATTTGCTATTCTGTATGTTACATGCGGGACGGTTTTTATTGATTGATGAATTCGTGTAGTATTTAAGATATTGACAATGAATAAGTTCTATATATGGTTCGTGCGAGCGGCTCTGGTGACTATGTCTAAGTTGCCGTTGAGATTCCACTATTTGATGTCGGATCTTATAGCCTGGAATCTGAGAAAGGTCTTTGGATATAGGATGGACGTCATCTTTACGAATATAGCAAGGTCATTCCCGCATCTGAAATATGGAGAGGTAAAGAAGGTCGCCGCTGATTTCTATACCCATCTGGGCGAGATTTTCGCTGAGGCTATATGGTTCAGCGGAAGTTCATATGAAAGGTTGCGCAGGAACGGTATCGTGACCGTGATGAATCCGGAGGTGATAAACCATGCCTATGAGGTGGCTCCGAGCGTGACCATCCTCAGCACCCACTGCGGTAACTGGGAACTTCTTGGAGGCCTGCTCGGATATGATACCGCGGACGGAAAGAAGATATGTTTCGGGGAGGAGGCCATCTCGGTTGTCTACAAGAAACTCAGAAGCGATGTGTTCGACAGAGTCTTCGCCTTGAACAGGATCGCTCCGCTTGAAGTCGTGGATACGGAATGCGAGGTGGAGTCCAGGAACATCCTCCGTTTTGCCATCAAGCACAGAGGTTCCAAGAGAGTGTACATATATCCTACCGATCAGGCACCTTATCAGAGTACCGGAAGGCACCCTATGGGCACATTCATGAATCAGGAGACATATGCGATGCTAGGAAGTGCCGTGGTGGCGAACAAGCTTTCTCATGCAGTGGTCTATATGAAGATGAAGAGAGTGGAGAGAGGAAAGTATGAGATGAGCTTCATCAACATCTGCGACGATGCATCGAAGATGACTCCGGAGGATATCATGAGAAAGTACTATGATCACCTCGAGGCGGAGATCAACGAAACTCCATGCAACTGGCTGTGGAGTCATAAAAGATGGAAATAACATTAAGACATTCAGATATGAAGAATACTGCTAAATTATTGATTGCCTTGGCAGTTGCACTTGTTCCGCAGCTTGTTTCGGCACAGAAGAATTCGGATCCTGAGGGATTCCTGACCTATTCGCTCCCTTCGACATCCATCACTCTTGACGTTGAGGCTGTGCAGGAGAGGTTCTATGCAGGTCCATACGCAAAGTATGCCGAGAAGTATCTCGGCATCAAGGCTCGCCAGAAGGATGAGACGACATTCCAGCTTACCAAGATCAAGATGACTCCGCTCATTGAGGCTGACCAGAACAGAAGATACTCCATCAATGTGAAGAAGAGCGAGATTGACGCTACTTTCCTCAAACTTTCATCAGTGGGTCTCATCTCATTCTCTGATGCTAATTTCGGAGATGAGTCTATCTGGAGATTCCCTACAGAGGGTAAGGGCGATTTTTCAGGCAAGGGCGTTTCGTCTAATCTGACATCGGAGTCTGCTACACTCTACAAGAATGCCAAGAACGAGTCTGCCTACAATAAGGTGGCAGTTCAGCAGAGCATGGTTGTGGAAAAGTCCCTGGAGCAGAAGGCGGCAGAGACTGCAGAGATGATCCTCAAGCTTCGCAAGCAGCGTCTCCAGATCGTTACCGGTGACACTGATGCGACTTACAGCGGCGAGGCTATGGGTGCTGCCATCAATGAAATCACCCGTCTTGAAGAGGAATACATGACTCTTTTCGCAGGTTACTCCGAGTATCAGACTCAGAACATGAGGTTTGAGGTCGTTCCTGAAGCCGGTCTTGAGAGCCAGATGTATGTGGCTTTCCGTCTTTCGGATACAGCGGGTCTTGTTCCTGCCGACAACCTTTCGGGCAAGCCTATCGTAATGGAGATCGTAAGACAGCAGTTCGCCGAGCCTGTTCTTTCTCCGGATCAGATAAAGAACAAGAAGGAAGTGGAGGCTTACTACAGAATCCCTGCTGTGTGTACAGTGAAGCTTATGGATGGCGCCAACCTGCTTCTCCAGAGCCGTATGCCTATCTATCAGCTTGGTAGAGAGAGCTCGCTTCCTGTGAATGTGATTGTGAAATAACCAAAAGATTGATATATTATGACTATTAAAGAACTCGATCCACAGATAGTGTGGAAGAACTTTTACGCATTGACACAGATTCCTCGTCCGTCAAAGCACGAGGAGCTTGCAGTAGAATATATGTATAACTGGGGTAAGGAACGCGGCCTTGAGACAATCAAGGACGAGATCGGAAACATCGTCATCCGCAAGCCTGCCACTCCAGGTTGCGAGAACATGAAGGGCGTGATCCTCCAGGGTCATATCGACATGGTTCCGCAGAAGAACAACGATACAGTTCATGATTTCGAGAAGGATCCTATCCAGACTTGGATCGATGGCGAGTGGGTTAAGGCAAAGGGTACTACTCTCGGCGCCGACAACGGTCTTGGTCTTGCCATGGGTATGGCGGTTCTCGAGTCTGAGAACCTCAAGCACGGTCCGGTTGAACTTCTTATCACTGTTGATGAGGAGACAGGCATGACAGGTGCAAATGCTCTCAAGCCAGGTCTTCTCCAGGGTGATATCCTCATCAACCTTGACTCGGAGACTGAGGGTGAACTCTATGTAGGCTGTGCCGGTGGTCTTGACGCTTCTGCGTCAGCAACATATGTTCCTGCTGATTATGATAAGGAGTGGCTCTGCTACTCGCTTGCAGTGAAGGGCTTCAAGGGCGGTCACTCAGGTATGGACATCATCCTCTATAGAGGTAATGCAAACAAGGTCGCTGCACGTGTGCTTTACGCGCTTATGACTCAGGCTGATGTGAAACTCCTTGATTTCGAGGGTGGTACACTCAGAAATGCTATCCCTCGTGAGGCTTTTGCTACAGTATACGTACCTAAGGATAAACTTGAGGCTGCGCAGAAGGCATTCGATCAGATCTCTGCCGAGATCAAGGCTGAGTACGCTGGTACAGACCCTGACTCGGAGTTCATCTTCAAGCCATATGAGTGTGCAGAGGGTGAGTGCTGCGGCGGTGACGAGTGCAAGTATGTTCCAGAGGCAGACGCTCTCCGTTTCGTCCGCGCTATCCTCGCTTGTCCGGATGGCGTTGAGCGTATGAGCAGCGAGATGCAGGGACTCGTGGAGACTTCAAACAACCTCGCAATGGTTAAGATCGAGGGCGGTCAGTTCTCTGTGAAGACCCTTATGAGAAGTTCTGTCGATACTGCAAAGGCGGCTCTTGCTCAGAAGTTCGAGTCTGTATTTGCTCTTGCAGGTATCGAGACTTCATTCGCTGGTGGATATTCAGGCTGGGCACCTAACCCTGAGTCCGCTATCCTCGCTACAATGAAGAAGGTGTATGCTGATCTTTACGGCAAGGAGCCTGCAGTGATGGCTATCCATGCAGGTCTCGAGTGCGGTATCCTCAGCGGTGCATATCCGCACTGGGATATGGTTTCATGCGGTCCTACTCTCATGAGCCCTCACTCTCCAGATGAGCGTGCGAACATCCCTTCTGTTGCAAAGTGCTGGGAGTTCCTCCAGGCAGTTCTTGAGAATATTCCTGTGAAGTAACAAGGATGCCTATCAATATAATACGCTTCCCCCTCCGGAATTTACAAATTTTAGTGTAATTTCGGAGGGGGTGCTTATATTTTGTAATTGGATTTGCTTTTGCAGATTATGTTTTATAACTTTGAAGAATAACTACTAACCATTCAATATTATTAACACTAACATTTAGCTGATGAAACGATTTTTCACAATGCTGTTGGTTGCTTGTATGAGCATCTCTTTCGTGGGACAGGCTTATGCAGCGACAGATTCTGCTGAAATGCAGCAGAACGGCAAAAGACATGTTTCAGGCCTCGTGACTGACGAAGCAGGACTTCCTGTTCCTGGCGCAGCGGTCGTAGTTCAGGCAAACAGGACCATTGGTACTGTAACTGATGCTGACGGAACTTTCTCTATGATGGTTCCGGACAACACAACAGTTATCGAGATCAACAGTCTCGGTTATGAAACAGTCGAAGTAAAACTTACTTCTTCAGAGAATTACAACGTTGTCCTTATGGAGGACACTGAGAGTCTCGAAGAAATCGTCGTTATCGGTTACGGTACAGCGAGAAAGGCTGACCTCACCGGTTCGACAACATCAATGAAGGGCGAGCGCCTTTCAAACAGAAGTACACCTCAGCTTTCTTCTCAGTTGCAGGGACAGATGGCCGGTGTGCAGATTACCCGTTCAAGCGGTGACCCTGCTTCAGGTGCGACCGTAAGAGTACGTGGTGTCACTACAATGTCTGACAATAATCCTCTCGTTATCATCGACGGCGTTCCTGGTAACCTTTCTGACGTTGTTGCCGAGGATGTAAAGGATATCCAGGTTCTTAAGGATGCGGCTTCTGCGGCTATCTACGGTTCACGTGCTGCTGCCGGTGTCATCCTCGTGACAACAAAGCGTGCAAGATCCAACGAGTTCAAGGTGTCTTATAACTTCGAGTTCGGTTTCGACAAGCCTACAGCAGTTCCTGAGTTCCTCAGAACCAAGGAGTGGATGGCAGGTCTCAACGAGGTCAACATGAACGATAGTGGCGTTGCTGACTATAACGTTTATGACAAGCAGACAATCGAGAACTTCGAGCAGCTTCACAAGCAGGATCCTAACACATACGTCGATTCAGACTGGATGGGTGCTGTGTTCAAGAAATACACAACCCACCACAACCATGCTGTTACAGTCAGCGGTGGTACTGATAAGCTCAAGACTAACCTCAGCCTCAACTACTATGACTCTGAGGGTATGTATGCGAATAAGGATTACAACAGAATCAATATCCGTATGAACAATGACTGGAGAGTTAACAACTGGATCCATGTCAATGCTGATATCAACCTCGCCAACACAAACCATACAACTCCTACCTTCAGCGCATTCAACGCTACTGAGCGCGGTCCTATCTGGCCTATCTACTGGGCAGACGGCAGACTTGCTCCTGGTAAGGACGGTGACAATGTTGTAGCAGGTGTCGAGAACGGTGGTTCTAACCTCGAGAAGACTTACAGAGTATCAGGTAAACTCCAGCTCGACCTCACTCCGGTAGACGGCCTTACAATCTCTGCTATCGCTGCGCCTAACTATACATTCTTCAAGAACAAGTGGCACAGCAAGAAGCATACAATGGAGCGTCTCGACGGTACAACTGTAATCGGTTACGGTCATGGTGCAACTGAGGTTTCAGAGACTCGTAACGATACAAACTCAATGACAGTTCAGCTCTATGCTAACTATCAGAAGACTATCAAGGATCACTCATTCGGTGTGATGGCCGGTTATGAGGATTTCATCAACAGATGGGAGAACATGGGTGGCAGCCGTACAAACTACACTCTTGACAACTTCCCTTACCTTAGCCTCGGACCTGCAGACATGCAGTTCAACTGGGGTACAGCAGGTCACAACTCATATCGTTCGATCTTCGGTCGTCTCATGTACTCTTATAAGGAGAGATATATGATTCAGGCGAATGTACGTTCTGATGCATCTTCAAGATTCGCAGACGGTTACCGTTGGGGTACCTTCCCTTCAGTTTCTGCAGGTTGGGTAATCTCCAAGGAGGACTGGTTCGATGTAAACGTTATCGATTTCCTCAAGGTACGTGCTTCTATCGGTCAGCTCGGTAATGAGCGTATCGGTTCTGAGTTCCCTTATGCGGCTGCTCTCTCATTCAGCAACGTTCTTATCCCTAACACAGGCGGTACAGTAGACGTTGAGCAGACAGCTTATCAGTCAACATATGCATTCAAGGACATCACTTGGGAGACTACAACTACTTATGGCGCAGGTCTCGATATGAGAATGTTCGACAGCAGATTGACACTCTCAGCTGACTGGTACTACAAGAAGACTGAGGACATGCTCCTTACAATCGGTTTCCCTTCATACTTCGGTTTCAATGCTCCTGAGAACAATGCGGCTGATATGTATACAACCGGTTGGGATCTTGAACTCGGTTGGAATGACAATGTAGGTGACTTCAACTACGGCGCAAGCTTCAATATCTCTGACTACAGGTCAAGAATGGGTTATATGGCTGACCGTCAGTCTATCAGCAACGGTACGATCACTGAGGAAGGTTCATACTACCAGGAGTGGTACGGTTTCCGCAGCAACGGTATCATCCTCAACCAGGATGCCATGAAGGATGCAAACGGAAATACAATTCCTCTTTACACAGCGAAGGACAAGCCTGGTTGCCTTGCTTATCAGGATATCGACGGTGACGGACAGATCACTCAGACAGGTGACCGCGTTTACTTGGGCAACTCGCTTCCTGAACTTATCTACGGTGGTAACCTCTGGGCAGAGTGGAGAGGCATTGACCTCAGCATGTCATTCTCAGGTGTAGGTCACCAGCTTAAGAGATTCAACTTCTGCGGTACTGCATTCAACAACAGTGCATACGCGGCTGAGAAGGAGCGTTACGATTATCGTTGGAGCCCTCATTTCACAGACGAGCAGAATGCTAAGGCTAAGTATCCTATGCTTACTACAGCAAATACTACCAACACTAACGCTCACAGTGATTTCTGGCTCTTCAACGGTGGCTACTTCAGAATGAAGAACATCACTTTGGGTTATACCCTTCCTGAGTCAATTACTCCTAAGTCAGTTATCCAGAAGGTACGTTTCTATGCAAGTGTAAATGACCTTCCAGCCATCTCGAACTATCCTAAGGGATACGACCCTGAGTGGAGCAACTGGAACGAGTTCATCATGACATCATATGTACTTGGAGTAAATGTAACATTCTAATTTAGACACAGGTTATGAAAAAAATATTTAAATCTTTACTTGTCGGCCTGCTCTTCGTAAATGCAGGTTGTGCAGATATCGATCTTAGTCCTTTGTCAGAAGGATCAAGTGAGAGCTGGTATAGAGATGTTACAGAGATCGAGATGTCCCTTAATGATCTCTTGAGACTTGATTTCTATCCAATCGATTCATATCAGTGGGACGACGACTTCGAGCGCCGTGACAACCCTCATACTATGGTTGCCGGTACAATAACTTCGCAGACAGGTGATGTGAAGAGCCGTTGGACTGCATTGTATAAAGGTATCGCTCGTGCTATCAAGATCGTTGAGGCTTTGGAGTCTGGTACAGCACAGGGCCTTACTGAGACTCAGGTGAACCAGTACATCGGTGAGGCTTATTTCTATATGGGCTTTGCGCACGCTACATTGGCAACATATTGGGGTGATGCTGTGATCAACAAGACAGGTATGTCTCTGGAGGAGGCTTATTCACTCAGGCGTTCACCTAAGGCTGATGTCCTTGCATGGGCTTATGAGTGCTTTGACACTGCAATCAAGTATCTTCCTGATGCAATGTCATCACAGATGAGACCAACCAAGAGTGCCGCTTACGGTTTTGTGGCAAGATTTGCGCTTTTCCACCAGGATTGGGAAAAGGCTGCGACTTATGCTAAGAACTGTATGGATATGAATGTATATCAGCTTCATCCTGACTACGGTGATCTCTTCGTATCAAGCAAGTCTCCTGAACTTATGTTCTACTTCAAGGGTGACAACGCTTACAATGGTGGTGTAGGTTACTATATAGGTAACGAGGTGAAGGCATTTACTCCACGTCAGTACGGTGCTTTCTGTAATACAGGTCCTTCATTCTCACTCTACTGCTCATACCCATGCGTTGACGGTCTCCCTATCGATGAGTCTCCGCTTTACAATCCTAAGGATGGTTGGGCAAACCGTGACCCTCGTTTCTATGAGGTGATCGCTCCTCAGGTTACAAAGTACTCAGACAAGTATGATGCTTACTATGCAGCACGTGAGGACGGTACTCTTGCTGAGAAGTTCCCAGAGTATATCCTTATGCGTCACGAGTGTAACCAGAACCCTTACGCTACAACAGTATACGAGCCTGCAACAGGTAAGATGGTTGCTAACCAGGACAGCCGCGCGGCTAATGCTCACGCAATCTACTCTATCCTCATGCTCAAGAAGTATGTGAAGCCAGAGTGGGCTGACTACGCTCTCTACCAGAATACTGCAGACAATATCGTTCCTTATATGAGATATGCTGAGGTCCTCATGACTTATGCTGAGGCTATGAACGAGCAGGGCAAGTGTACTCAGGCAGTTCTCGACGCTACAGTGAACAAGATCCGTGAGCGCGCTTATGCAGGAACAGGCATGGAGTATCCAAAGGCAATCGCTGGAACTAAGGAGGCTAACCGCTCACTTATCCGCATCGAGCGTCGTATCGAGTTCCCTTACGAGGGTGTCCGTTATCGTGACCTCCTCCGTTGGAGACTTGCCGAGAAGGTTCTCAGTGAGGACGTATATGTAGCGATGGAGGCTTCACAGTGCGCTCCTGCAGGTTGGGATGGTGTTTCAACAGAAGGCCTTTCAGATGCATTCAAGCGCATCCTCAAGATGTGGGATGACGGTAACTGGCCATTGCGTGGCACACCTGAGATCGATGAGAACGGTATTCCTAACCTCAAGCCACAGCTTGAGATCATCGACGGCCATCAGCAGCTTATGGTCCGCAAGAACCGTTTGTTCCAGGCTCATAACTATCTCTGGCCTATCCCAGCTGATGACATTCTCGTCAACCCTAACTTGACACAGAATGATGGCTATTAATAGATAATATTTCTATTCGGAATCAAGGCCTGTGGCAAAAGTCGCAGGCCTTATTCCGATTTTTTTAAAATACGTCAATATGAAACGAATTCTCTTCGCTATAGCCGTTGCTGCCTCTTTGCTTTCGTGCAGCAGACCTGAGGTCATGGAATGTGACATCTGTGTCTACGGTGGAACCTCGGCAGGTGTGATCGCCGCCTATTCTGCAGTGCAGGAAGGAAAGTCAGTGCTTATAGTTGAACCGGGTTATCGCCTCGGAGGTCTTTCTTCCGGTGGTCTCGGCCAGACTGACATCGGTAACAAGCAGGCAGTAAAGGGTCTGTCTCTCGACTTTTACCGGAGGGTAGGAAAGTACTACGGAATGCTCGAGAACTGGGTCTTCGAGCCTAAGGTTGCGGAGCAGGTGTACAAGGATTATGTCGCAGAGGCTGACATCCCTGTGCTCTATGGCCATCGTATTCTTTCAGCAAAGAAGAAGGGTACAGACATCACATCCATCAAGGTGGAGAGCGTAGAGAAAGGCGTATGCAACAAACAGATCAAGGCCAAGGTCTATCTCGACTGTACATATGAGGGTGACCTTATGGCACGTGCCGGAGTATCCTACACAGTAGGACGCGAGGACAGCAGCGTGTATGGCGAGTCATGGAACGGTGCTCACGAGAGTTACTGGCATCAGTTCCCTGACGGTGTGGATCCATACGTGGAGAAAGGAAATCCTGAAAGTGGTCTTCTCTGGGGAATCTCTCCTGAAGGAACAATGCCTGAGCCTGGTAAGGGCGACAATATGGTACAGGCATACAACTATCGTATCTGCGTTACCTTCGACAAGGAGAATCAGGTACCGTTCCCTAAGCCGGACAACTATGACCCTTCGAAGTATGAACTTCTTATCAGAACCATAGAGGCACAGCCTGATGCAGGTATCGGTGAATACTTCATCATTTCGCGCATGCCTAACAACAAGACAGACATCAACAATCGTGGAGCGTTCTCGACAGATATGATCGGAATGAACCACAATTATCCTGAAGCATCATACGAGGAAAGGGAAAAGATCATCAAGGCTCATAAGGACTATACTTTAGGCTTGCTTTGGTTCTGGACCCACGACGAGCGCATCCCTGAGCATCTTCAGAAGGAGATCACCTGCATGGGACTCCCTAAGGATGAGTATGTAGAATATGACCACTGGACACCTCAGCTTTATATCCGTGAGGCCCGCAGAATGATAGGTGAGTACGTCGCTACTCAGGCCGACTGCGAACTTCTTACCTCACCTGAGGACTATGTAGGTTGGGCTGCATACGGAATGGACTCGCACAACTGCCAGCGTATCGTGGTCGAGCGCAATGGCATGAAGATGGTGAAGAACGAGGGTGATGTGGAGATCGGAGTGAAGGCTCCATATCCAATCTCTTACCGTTCGATTACACCAAAACGTGAGGAGTGTACAAACCTCCTCGTTCCTGTATGTCTTTCTGCCAGCCACATCGCTTTCGGTTCCATCAGAATGGAGCCTGTCTTCATGCTTCTTGGACAGAGCGCAGCAAAAGCGGCATCGCTTGCGATTGATGCAGGTGTAAAGGTTCAGGAAATTGATGTCAAGGAAATCCAGCGTATGTACGAGGAGGACCCTCTTCTCGACGGCTCGGCTCCGGATGTACTTGTGGACGACACACAGATCGAACTCCCTGCTGATTCAAAGTGGGAGCGAGCAAAGTCTAACCGTGGATTCGGTCCTTCATACATCAAACTTGAAAAGACACGCGGAAAGCAGAGCATCCAGTTCCCTGTAAATGTACAGAAGGATGGAAAATATGACCTCTACATCTACTTCGTCAGAAATCAGCAGTCGACTGAAAGGGCTGAGATCCTTATCCATAACGGAAAGGAGACTTCCAAGTTCATTCTTGAGCAGAAGGAAATCATCGTAAGAGGCCAGACCTCAGGTGAGTGGGTGTCTGTAGGAGAATATGACCTCAAGGCAGGTCAGCCTGCTCATGTTGAGTTCAATAATAATGGAAATGTAACCGGAATCGTGATTGCCGATGCAGTGCTTGCAGTGGCAAAATAATCGTTCCTTTCTAACCGAAAAGATATATTAAAACTGATACATATGTTGACACGTCGAGAGTTTTTGAAAGTTTCAGCTGCCGGTAGCGCATTCGCTATGCTCGGTAGCATGAAGAACGCCAAGGCTTCAGTAAGCGCAGTCCTTCCTGATCCGGATTTCTGTCTGGAAGGCGGACGCAAGATTCCAATAGTTGCTGATGTTGACCTTGTTGTGGCCGGTGGTAGTTCCAGGGCTGTAGCAGCGGCAGTTGCAGCGGCACAGGCCGGTTGCTCTGTATTCCTGGTTGGATATATGTCATATCTTGGTGACGATATCTGCGGATCACTTCTTTATGAGAGAGAAAAGGGTGAGGAGCCTATGACGGATCTCGCTCAGAGAATCTTTGAGGGTAAAGACTATCCGGTCCCTCTCCACGTGAAGAAATCCTTGGAAGACGAACTCATCGACAACAATGTACAGTTCCTCTACAGCAGTTATGTGACAAATGCCATAGTGGATGCAGCAGGTCGTCCTGCCGGAGTGGTAATCGCCAACAGATCAGGCCGTCAGGCTGTCCGTTGCAAGGCCATCATCGACGCGACTCACGATGCGGCAGTCGCTTCCATCTGCGGAGCAGGAAAGACTGCCTTCAAGCCAGGAGTGCAGGAGTTCCAGTATACTGTAGTAGGCAATGGACCTAAGTCTGATTCAAGCATTAAATCTGCGGTTAAACTTCCTCTTCCTGTAAAGGTGAAGGACAAGGAATACCCTGTTACACGCTATACTTTCGCGATGGAACTCAAGGACCAGACATACGCGTCCCTTGCCGCTATCGAGCAGGTGATCCGCAACAAGACCTGGGATGTAGACCAGGTTGACAGTTCTGATCTTTTGTGGTATATGCCGCAGCAGACTGTCAATTGTGAAGGTTCATATGAGGGCAAGCCGGAGGCTTTGAGAAGTATTCCAGTGGCCGCTTTCCATGCCAAGGGCGTCGCTAACCTTTGGGTACTCGGTCCTTGTGCGGAACTCTCGAGAGAGGTTGCAGCCAAGGTGATGCGTCCTGTAAGTGCAATGTTCCTCGGTATGGCAGTGGGTGATGCTGCAGCGGCATATTGCCGTAAGGCTGAACTCAATGAGAAATCGGCAGTGCTTCCTGTGAAGGCCAAGGCCTTTGACTATGGCCAGGTGAAGGAAAATCTCAATCCTCTCCGTCCTGCATTGACAAGAGGTTATGTGGATTCTCCATCAGGTGCTCTCCCTGTTCTCGGCTCATACGATGTAGTCGTTATGGGTGGCGGTACAGCAGGAGCGGCAGCAGGTCTCACATCAGCAAAGAACGGAGCGAAGACTCTCGTGCTTGAATATCTCCACGGCCTCGGCGGTCTCAGTACCCTCGGAATGATCGGCGTATACTGGGACGGTTTCAGAGAGGGATATACCGCAGTGATAGACAAGGAAGTCCTTTCTATGGCTCCGGCGGATCATCCTCGCCAGCCTAAGAAGCAAGGCCATTTCCCTGCGGATTGGAAGATGGAGTGGTACAGAAAGCAACTTTATGATGCAGGTGGTGAACTCTGGTTCGGAGTCCTTGGCTGCGGTGCTCTCGTTGAGGACAATACTGTCAAGGGTATCGTTGTCGCAACTCCTTCCGGCCGTGGTGTGATCCTTTCGAAGATCATCATCGACAGTACAGGTAGCGCAGACGTTGCCATCGCTGCAGGAGCAGCCTTCGACTATACCGGAAAGAAGACCTTGGCAGTCCAGGGTGCCGGTACAGGAAAATGGGCTCCATCAGATCACTATAACAACAATGACTGGCTCTTCGTCGACGATACAGATATCCTCGACGTGTCAAGAGCGTTTGTACAGGCAAAGACTAAAGTCAAGGGCCACTACGACCTCGTCAAGATGCCGCAGACCCGTGAGCGTAGAAGAATCATAGGTGACTACACCATTTCGGTGTACGATGTGATCAATCACAGACGTTATCCTGATACAATATCATATCATAAGAGTTCGTTCGATACTCACGGTATGATCACGGATCCTCTCTTCATTCTCAATCCGCCTGAAAAGCGTCATATGATCTATGATGCGGACGTTCCTTTGAGATGTCTCCTTCCACAGGGACTCGAGGGTATCCTCGTGACAGGTCTCGGAGCAAGTGCGCACCGTGATGCCATGCCGGTGATCCGTATGCAGCCTTGTCTCCAGAATCAGGGATATGCAGTGGGTTACCTTTCGGCAAAATGTGTCAAGGAGGGCAAGACTCCTCGTCAGGCTGACATCAAGGCTATCCAGAAGCATCTCGTGAAGATAGGAAGCCTTCCTGAGCGCGTCCTCACAGACAAGGAGTTCAAGGGCTTCTCGAATGCTGAGATGAAGAAGGCCGCTGCCACTGTGACCGACAATTATAAGGGTCTCGAGGTGCTTCTTACAGACCATAGAAAGTGTATCGACCTCGTGCTTGGCCGCATAGGCAAGGCTACAGGCGAGGAGAAGGTGATTCTCGCAAGTATCCTCGGTATGTTGGGCGTGAACAAATATTCATATGTGCTCAAGGATGCAGTTGCAGGATACAAGGAGTGGGATGAGGGCTGGCATTACACAGGTATGGGCCAGTTCGGTATGTGTCTCAGCCGTCTCGACGCCTTGGTGACTGCCCTGGGTAACACAGGTGACGCCGACGTGCTTTCTACAGTTCTCGATAAGGCCGAAATGCTCGAGCCGGAGGATTATTTCTCACACTTCCGTGCCATCGCCATGGCGACCGAGGCTATCGGAAGCAAGAAGGCCGCTGATGTACTTGCTGAAATGCTGACCAAGCCGGGCGTACGCTATCACTCGATGAGCACATATGCTGAGGCGAGAAGGAAAGTGGTTCCGGGACTTAATGATACATCTACCCGAAACCGTGCCTTGAAGGAACTTCACCTTGCCCGCGCCCTTTATATGTGCGGTGACAAGGACGGCCTCGGAGAGGAAGTGCTTCAGCGTTACAAGAATGGCCTCCAGGGTCACTACGCAAGATATGCGGAAGAGATCCTCAATAGCAAGAAATAACAGAAATCATGGATAGACGAGATTTTATCAAAGTCTTGACAGCGGGAGGGGCGATGCTTGCATTCGACCCCTTCCTTTTAGCCAAGCAATACGGTGAGGCTCCAATGTCTCCGTTATCAGGAAGAGCCATCTTCCAGGCTCCATATCAGCAGCCGGTATGGAAGGATGTCGATGTCGTGGTGATCGGCTCGACAACTGGTGCTGTTGCGGCGGCTATGGCTGCTGCTGATGCCGGCGCAAAGGTCTTTGTGGTGTCTCCGCTCTCATATATGGGCGAGGATGTCTGCGGCTCATTCCGTTATTGGCCGTCAGTGCGTGACAGCGAGTCGTCTCTCTTCAGGAAGGTCTTCCCGGGAGGCGTCGCTCCATATCCGCTCCACGTCAAGAGCACGCTCGAGAATGAACTCATATTCCGCAAGGTTGACTTCGTATACTGCAGTTATGTCTCAAATATCCTCGTAGATGACAAGGGCAGGCTTGCTGGCGTGTGCATAGCGAACCGCTCCGGACAGCAGGTCATCCGTGCGAAGGCCGTCATAGATACGACCCATCACGCGACGGTTGCCAGAATGGCTGGAATCCCATTCCATCCGTTCGTGCCCGGCGAGCATAAGTTCCGCTTCGCGGTTGTGGGAAATCAGGAACATTCGGATCCGTCGATCAGTAAGGCAAGACGCATCTATCCTGCATTCAACGTTAAGAACAAGAGCCACCACGTATGGGAATATGAATTCAATATGCCGTTGAAGGATGATTCATATGCCTCATTGATGGAGGTCGAGCAGAAGATCAGAACCCTCGTGTGGGATGTGGACCAGACCGACAGTGCGGATATTCCATATTATATCCCATCGTCATATGTCAAGGCCAAGGATC
>JAEIGA010002473.1_pt1 | contig 29489 bp, 25 predicted proteins | sample 9270691 | NCBI WGS metagenome assembly JAEIGA01 (sample SAMN17057246, study PRJNA624740) | gut metagenome | biome: biome; isolation source: fecal sample | host: Bos grunniens | place: China: Xizang | collected 2019
CACCCCGAACGCGGCAAGGAGGCACGCAAACTCTTTGCCGATGCCGAGGCTATGCTCCAACGCATCAAGCAGGAGAAGCGCCTACGCCTGCAGGGGGTGGTGGGGATCTTCCCCGCCAAGCGAATCAAGGAGACCATCCTGCTCTGCGACCCCAAGGGCAAGGAGTATAAGCTCCCCATGTTACGCAACCAGACCCGAGGCGAGGAGCACCTCTCGTTGGTCGACTTTGTCGCCACAAAGGGGGATTGGATGGGCTGCTTCGCCCTCTCGGCCGGTATTGGACTTCAGCCCTTTGCCGAGGAGTTACGCCAAGCCGGAGATGACTACTCGGCCCTATTGGCCAAGCTCCTGGCCGACCGCCTGACCGAGGCCTTTGCCGAGTATGTGCACCGTTTTGTTCGCCGCGAGATGTGGGGCTATGCCACCGAGGAGAGCCTCTCACCCCAACAAATCATACGCGGAGAGTATCGCGGACTACGAATGGCCTTCGGCTACCCTGCCACCCCCGACCATGCCCTCAAGCGGCCGATTTTCGACCTGCTTCGGGTGGAGCAATTTACCGCCATGCGACTCACCGAGAACTTTATGATCGATCCCGGAGAGGCCCTTTGCGGATTGATGCTCTCGGATGCCCGCTACTTCTCGGTGGGGGCCATCGACCAGAAACAGTTGCTGGATTATGCCCGAGCCTGGGGTGTCGAGCCGGAGGAGATCCGTCGTCGCCTACCCAACAACATAAACGAATAACAAGAAACGCATGAATGTTTTGGATCTGATCCATGGGGCCCAAAATTCGGGGCGCACCCGCTTTGCCTTCGAGCTGCTTCCACCGCTGAAGGGCGATGGCAAGGAGTCGGTTTTTCGCGCCATCGACCCCCTGATGGAGTTCGACCCCGCCTATATCAACATCACCTGCCACCGCGAAGGAATCAAGCAGACGCTGCGACCCGACGGTACGCCCGAGTGGCACGCCGTGCGCCGTCGCCCGGGCACGGTGGGGATCTCGGCCGCGATCCGCGACCGCTATAAGGTGGAGGTGGTACCCCACTTGATCTGTGGAGGTCAGTCGCGCTACGACATCGAAGATGCCCTGATCGACCTCGATTTCTTGGGGTTGAACAATGTCTTGGCCCTGCGTGGCGACCCCTCACAAAACGAAAAACAGTTTATCCCCCACCCGCAGGGCCATGCCCACGCCTTGGGGCTCGTGCAACAGATTGCCGCCATGAATCGCGGAGAGTTTGTTGACGGAGAGGTAGAGCAGTGCCACCACTCGCGCTTCTCGATCGGTGTGGCAGGCTACCCCGAGACCCACAGCGAGGCCCTCTCGCCCGAGGCCGACATCGCCGCCCTGAAGGCCAAGGTCGATGCCGGAGCCGAATATGTGGTCACACAACTTTGCTACGACACGCATATCTTTTTTGACTATGTGCGTCGCTGCCGCGAGGCGGGGATCACCGTGCCGATCATTCCGGGCATCAAACCCCTCTCTTCGGTCAAGCACCTCGAACTCCTGCCCCGCACCTTTGGATGTTTCCTACCCGAAGAGTTGGTGCGCGAGGTTCGCGCCCATGCCGACAACCCCCACTCCGTGCGCCAAATCGGCACCGAGTGGGCCATTCGCCAGAGCCGAGAGCTGAAGGCGGCCGGCATTCCCGTGTTACACTACTACCCGATGGGCAAGGCCGACAACATCATCCAAATCGCCAAGGAGCTCTTTTAACAAAAAAACAGCCCTTTTGAAATCAAACTGAAACACCTAAACCGGATATTTGCACCATGATTTCGCCCGTAGCACTTCGCCAGCAACTGCACCGACACCCCGAGCTCTCGTTCGAGGAGCATGAAACCGCCGCCACGATCGGCCGCGCCCTCAGCGAGGCGGGCATCGCCTGGCAGCCTGTGGCCCACACCGGCATTCTGGCCAAATTGGAGGGGCGGGGCGATCGCAAGCGTGCGGTAGTTCTTCGCGCCGACATCGACGCCCTGCCGATCCGGGAAGAGACCGAGGTGGCCTGGCGCTCGGAAAACGAAGGGGTGATGCACGCCTGCGGCCACGATATGCACGCCGCAATCCTCTACGGAGCCCTCTGCCGACTAAAAGATGAACCCTTCGAGGGGACAATCTTCGGGCTGTTTCAACCCGGCGAAGAGCTCAACCCCGGAGGGGCGAAGTTGGTGCTGGATGAAGCACCCTTTGCGGACTACGAGGTGATGGCCGTGGTGGGCCAACATGTCGAGCCCGACCTGGAGGTGGGCAAATTTGGCTTCCGCGCCGGGAAGTACATGGCCGGCAACGACGAGTTGCGCTTTACGATCCGAGGGCGGGGAGGACACGCCGCCCTGCGCCACCGCACGCAGGACACGGTACGGGCCGCCGCACGCCTTATCCTGGCCGTGACGGATCTCAACAGCGAGGAGCGCATCCTCTCGATCGGACGTGTGGAGGCCGACGGTGCCACCAACGTCATCCCCGACGAGGTACGCCTCGAGGGGACAATGCGCATCTTCTCAGAGCGCGACCGCGAGGCCCTACACCAAACCCTTCGCACCCTTTGCGACCGCTTGGGCGCAGAGGAGGGACTCGAAATCGGCCTCTCGATCTCGGCCGGCTACCCGGCCGTGGAGAACCACCCGGAACTGACTCTCCAAGCCAAGGAGTTGGCCCTCGAGGCGGGTTACTCGACCCACGAACTCGCCCTGCGCCCCACCTCGGAAGATTTCGGCCGCTACGGACTCCACTACCCCTCGCTCTTCTACCGCATCGGCGTGGGTGCCGCCTCGGGGCGACCCCACACCTCGCGCTTCAACCCCGACGAACGAGCCATCCCCGCAGGGGTGGATCTGATGGCACGGTTGGCGCTCCACTTTTTAGGTAACAAGTAGATTATGGCAAAAAAGACAAAACTCCGATACGACCGTCGCAGCCTGATTCTTCAGCTGTTGCGCGAGTTTCCGAACAATAAATTCTCGATCAAGCACCTCGCATCGGCCTCGGGTGGCAATACGCGCGAGGGTCGACGCGAGACGATGGCCCTGCTCGATGAGTTGGAGCGCGAAGGGGTGGTGGCTCTGGTCGGTCGCGACAAGTATCGCCTCGGAAGCCGCATGCGTCCCCGCTACGAGGGCCTTGCCGAGCGCACCGCCTCGGGCGGGCTCTACATCCGGGTCGAGGGGCTCGAAAACGACATCTTCGTCCACCCGGGCAACTCCCTCAACGCACTGGATGGCGACCGTGTAGAGGTGGCCATCATGCACACCTCGAAGAGCGGAGAGCACGAAGGAGAGATTCTCTCGATTCTCGAACGCTCGAATCGCAACTATGTGGGAGTGGCCGAAATCGACCGTACGGCGATCTTCGTCTGCTGCATTTCGCGCCGCAACCCGATCGACATCTTCCTGCCTCGCAAGGCCTACCCCGAGGTGGAGGCAGGCGACAAACTCGTGGTTCGCATCAAGGATTGGCCCGAGGGGTCGAAATCGCCCATCGGAGAGCTGATCGAGAATCTGGGGCCGGCAGGCGACAACGACACGGAAATGCATGCCATCCTGGCCGAATACGACCTTCCGTACCGCTTTGAGAAGGAGGTGGAGCGGGCTGCCGAAGCAATCTCGAGTGAGATCACCGCGGCCGATGTGGCCGAGCGCAGGGATTTCCGCGGGATCACCACCTTCACGATCGACCCCGCCGATGCCAAGGATTTCGACGATGCCCTCTCGGTGCGCCAACTCTCGGAAGGGGTTTGGGAGGTGGGTGTCCACATTGCCGATGTGAGCCACTATGTCACCCCCGACTCGCTGATCGACCGCGAGGCTCAGGAGCGTGGCACCTCGGTTTACCTGGTGGATCGCACCATTCCGATGCTCCCCGAAAGACTCTGCAACGAGCTCTGCTCACTGCGCCCCGAGGAGGAGAAGTGCTGCTTCTCGGCCGTCTTCACCCTGAACGAGCAGGCCGAGGTGATCGACCAATGGTTGGGCCGCACCCTCATCTGCTCGAACCACCGCTTCGCCTACGAGGAGGCACAGGCCCTCATCGAGGGGGGAGAGGGGCCCTACGCCGAAGAGATCCTGGTATTGCACCGCCTGGCACAGCAGTTGCGCCGCGAACGGTTCCGCCACGGAGCCGTGGCCTTCAACCGCGAGGAGATGAAGTTCCGCCTCGACGAAAAGGGGCGACCCTTGGGGGTCTACGCCAAGGTGCAGAAGGAGGCCAACCAACTCATCGAGGAGTTTATGCTTTTGGCCAATCGTCGCGTGGCCGAATTCTGCGCCCACACGCTGAAGAACGGCCGCAAGGTACCCCGCACAATGGTCTACCGCGTACACGACGACCCCTCGCCCGAGAAACTCGACCGCTTCCGCTCCTTTATTCTCCGCTTCGGTCACTACTTCAAGGCCCAAAAGGGACGTGCCGTAGCCAAGGAGATGAACAAACTCCTCAAAGGGCTCGAGGGGCGTCCCGAGGAGAACACCGTACAGCTACTGGCCGTACGCTCAATGGCCAAGGCCGAGTATTCGACCGAGAATATCGGCCACTACGGCTTGGCCTTCCCCTACTCTACCCACTTCACCTCGCCGATCCGCCGCTACCCCGACGTGATGGTGCACCGCCTGTTGGCCCACTATCTTTCGGGGGGACGCTCCGTTGAAAAGCAACTCCTCGAGGAGTGTTGCGAGCATGCCAACGAACGCGAGGTGATCGCCTCGGAGGCCGAGCGCGCCTCGATCAAGTACAAGGCGGCGGAATACCTCTCCGACAAAAAAGATCAGCTCTTTGAGGGGCGTATCTCGCGACTCAACGAGTGGGGCATCTTCGTCGAATTGGAGGAGACCCACATCGAGGGATTGTTGCACCTACGCGAACTGCAGGACGACTTCTATCGCTTCGACGAAGAGCAGTACGAGATCTGCGGTCTGAGAAGCGGCAAGCGGTATACGCTGGGTGATCGTCTCACGGTGCGCGTGAAGCAGACCGACCTGCGCCGCCGCATCGTCGATTTCGAATTAGCCTAATGAGAACCGAAATGAATAATTTTGATACCCTATACACGAAGGCCTTGGCGCGAGAGCCGCTGACCCGCGAGGAGGCCTATCGACTCTACGAAGAGGCCCCTCTGGGCGAACTTTGCCTGGTGGCCGACACCCTGCGCCGAGAGGCGGTTCCCGACCCCGAGGTGGTGACCTGGCAGATCGACCGCAATGTCAACATCACCAACGTCTGCATCTCGGGCTGCCGCTTCTGCAACTTCCATTGCAAGCCCCACCAACGCGACCGCCACTTCATCACCTCACGCGAGGAGTACTACCAAAAGATCGAGGAGACCTTTCGATTCGGGGGAGATCAGCTTCTTCTGCAGGGAGGACTCCACCCCGACCTCAAGATCGACTTCTACGAGGAGCTCTTCCGCGACCTGAAGGCGCACTACCCCACCCTGCGGCTCAACGCCCTCGGAGCCCCCGAGGTGAGCCACATCGCCCGCATCAGCGGCCTTTCAACACGCAAGACCCTCGAGCGCCTGCACCGCGCCGGCCTCGACACGCTGCCCGGAGCCGGAGCCGAGATCCTCTCGCCCGAGGTACGCCGCCGCCTCTCGCCCGCCAAGCCCTCGGTCGAGGAGTGGTTGCAAGTGATGCACGAAGCCCACGAACTCGACATCCCCACGACGGCAACAATGATGTACGGCCACATCGAGACCCCGCGCGAGCGCATTGACCACCTGCTGACCCTGCGCGACCTTCAGGCCCAAAAACCCGCCTCCGCACGCGGCTTTACCGCCTTCATCCCCTGGATCTTCCGCTCCACAGGCACCGAACTCGAGAAGCAGGGCATCGAGACCCGCTTCTCGGCCTTGGAATACCTGCGCCTGATCGCCATGAGCCGTATCGTACTGAATAACATCCGCAACATCCAGGCCTCGTGGCTCACCGTAGGCAAAGAGACCGCCCAGGTGGCCCTGCACTGCGGAGCCAACGACATGGGCTCGATCATGATCGAAGAGCATGTGGTCTCGTCGGCCGGTGCCGACAACCGCTTCTCGGCCGAAGGAATCTGTCAGGCGATCCGCGAAGCGGGCTTCACCCCCCGCCTGCGCGACCAACTCTACCACTACCGCGACTACAAAACAGAACGATAGGCAAGAGGTATTTCTAATTTATGGCAATGTACTCCGCATAGACAATCCGTGTATGCGGATTTTTGCTTACAATCTCCTGACGAATCCCCTTGGTGCCCCAACGGATAAACCAAAAGCGACGCGGCACACGGTGAACCACTTGCAGAAGGGTATCGACGCTCTGTACGCGGCATCGCACCGTATCGCCGGCCACCTCGCCTACCACCTCGACCCAGGGGTCGCGCCAATGAAAAAGACGCACCGTATCGTAGAGGCGCACCGTATCGCGCAACGGAGCCACCACCTTCACGGAGGTCTGCAACTCGGTATGAGCCACCGCTTCGGCCCGTTTCAGGCGAATACCCAAAGCGCGAATCTCGGCGGCATCGCGTGCCCGCAACGCCTCGAATTCACGACACCGCAGGCGCAGCACCGCCGACGAGGCGGCCGAATCCCCCAAGCGGCTCTCGTAGCGCGCCATCTCTTCGGTCAACGCCCGTTGGTTCACCTCCAGGCGCACGATCTCTTCGCGGGCCGACAGGTAGCCACGCAACAAAGCCCCCGCCACCAACAGCAGGAGCAACTCAACAAATAATCTCTTCATGGATTTCGATTTTTTGGTTTCGACATGGATTGACGAACCAAAGGTAGATCGAAAAGAGGGGAAATAGTTTCTATATTTTACGGACAACGGCCTCCAACTCCTCGGCCACACGGGCTGCCACGGCCGCAAGCATCCACTTCCCGTCGCAGCTCTGCAAGGCGGTTACCCCCCGATGATCCACATAGAAGAGCTCCTCGATATCGGGCAGGTGGTCGCGCTTCAGGGGGATGATCTCGAAACGATAGCCGGCACGGCGAATCGCCTCGCGGGCCAGCCGTCCCTCCACTCCGCGCGGCTCGTGCGAGGTATAAACCGTGCGGCCCGCCACAGCAAAGAGGGGCACTCCGTCGGCCTCCAAAAGGGTCAGATCCTCCGACATCCGCACCACGGAGCGCACCTTGCGACTCTCGGCCATGCAGCGTGCCGTCTGCCAGGTTTGGGCCGCAGCCACCGTAGGGAGCCCCTCGAACGGAAGTTCGAAACGGATCGTTACCGCCTCGGGACGCAGGGCACGCAGCACATAACCCCGATAGAGAGAGTCGCCCTCGAGAGCAAGGTGCCACTTCGCCTCGCTGTCCAGATCAAGGCGCAGGTAGGTAGAAAACTCCTTCGAGCAACGCTCCCGATCGAGCAGCTGCTCAATCTCCCGACGAATCGTCGGCTCCTCCAAATAAAGTTCCCGACGAAAAAGGGCAAACCAGGCTCGCTCCACCTCGCGCAAATGCTCTCCCAGGAAGCGCACCTCGCGCCCCCGAATATGCACCATTTGTCGGATGATCGGCTCCATGCAATATTGTTTAAGATTCTACACGACCCTATAAGAGAAAGATCTTCAACAAGAGTTCGCGGCGCAACTCGCCATCGGAGATCTGGCCCGCCCCCAGCCCCTTACTTTTGGCATCATACTCACGCAAAAGGCCCAAAATCGAAAAGACCTTCTTGTTGGGCCACAGCGCAGCACACTGCTTGAGTTCGGCCAGGGCGTAAAAGTTATTGACCTTCAACAGGCGCATCAACTCCGCATCCTGCGGGAAAGGAATCCCCTTATACTTGGTCTGCCAACGCAGGTAGTTGATCAAAAAGAGGCTGCGGAATTGGCCGAAGAGGGCCATGATCGTCACCAGCGTGGGATTCTCCTTCGGGTTGCGGGCAAAATGGTCGGCAATGAGCAGAGCCCGCTCCATATTTCGGGTGATAACCGCCTTGCAAAGTTCGAAATTATTGAAATCCTTCGAGATGCCGATATGCTCCTCGATGTGGGTGTCACGAATCTCGCGGGTCCCCTCGGGAAGCGAGAGCAGGAGTTTATTCAACTCGTTGGAGATCTTCGAGATATCGGCTCCGAGGTGGTCGGTCAGCATGGTGAGAGCCTTTGGGTCGATGCGACACCCCTTTGAGGCGACAAAACCACCGAGCCAGCCGGCAATTTCACTATCGTAGGGGCGTACCGACTCCAAGACGGCACCGCACTTGGCTACCCCCTTGTAGAAGGCCGAGCGCTTATCGACACTCTTCCCCTTGTGGCACACCACCAGGATCGTGGTCGGCGAGGGGGAATCCGTATAGAAGGAGAGTTTTTCGATCTTCTGCAACTGCTGGGCCTCCTTGACGATGACCACCTGGTGCGATCCGGTCATGGGCATCTGACGGCAGAGGTTCACCACCTGCCCGGCCTCCACATCGCGCCCATAGACCACATACTGACTGAAGGCCCGCGACGCCTCGTCGGGGAGGATCGTCGCGGCCAGCAGATCGCAGAGCGAGTCGATGAAGTAGGCCTCCTCGCCCATCAACAGATAGACAGGGGTAAATTTCCGAGCCTTCGCCTCACTCACCAAGCGGTCGTAGGTCGCAACCGTATCTTTAAATCGTACCGAACTCTTTGCCATAAGGTTTTCAGAAATAGAGATTATGCTACAGGATCTCTTTGGTAATGCGGAGCACCGTATCGGAATCGCGCGTCAGGCGGTAGCGGTCGTCGATTCTACGCCCCACCACCCAAACGATATCCTCGCCCGAGAGCAGCACAAACTGACGCTCCTTCTCGGCCATCGAGACCTTATTGTCAATCAGGAAATCACTCACCTTGCGCTTTCCGGTCATGCCGAAAGGAACAAACCAGTCCCCCTCGCGCCAACGGCGCAACGTGAGCGGATAGTGCAACTTGTCGGCATCGAGTTGCGCAATGTGGGGTGGCACGCCAAAGTCCTTGATCGTACCCACATCCACCTTTTCGTAGTAGAGTACCGAGTTGCCACAGTAACTGCGCAGGGCGCGCTCCTCGACTCGAACCTCGCAACTATCCTCCGAGGTAATGCGCGTAACGAGGATCTCGCCACGGTCAATATAGGCCACATACTCGCGGGCATAGAACCTACGGCCCGTGGATCCCTGCTCCAAGGCATGACACAAGGCATCGATCACATCGCCCTTGAAGCCATAAGCCGAGTTCAAGAGTTCGTAGATCACAAAGTTCCGCGGGAAGGTAGAGGGAATACGCTCGACATGGATGGTGTCGACACCATCAGCCGAGCTCACCGCCTCGCGGCGCACCAGCTCGATCGAGGCGTCAATAAAGGTTTGCGCATCCATCAGGCGACTGATGTTGCGACGCATCAGGTCGGTAAACTTGGCATTGATCTCGCGAATACGGGGCACCAGCCCCAGGCGGATCTTGTTGCGCAGGTGCTTCGTGGAGCGGTTCGTGGAGTCCTCGCGAAAGGGGATATGGTGTTGCACGGCATACTCCAGAATCTCCTTGCGGGCCGCGAACATGAGCGGACGAATCAGCAATCCGTTTTGATAGTGAATACCGGTCAGGCCGCGCAACCCCGTACCGCGCAGGAGGTTGATAAAAAAGGTCTCGATCGAGTCGTCGGCATGGTGAGCCACAGCGATGCGATCGTAGCCTTCGCTTTGACAGAGCTCCTCGAACCAGGCATAGCGCAAGCGTCGTGCAGCCATCTCCATCGACTCACCCGTGCGCTCCATCTCGCCCACCGTATCGAACCGGCGGTTATAGCAGGGCACTCCGAAGCGGGCCGCCTGGTCGGCTACCAGCACCTCGTCCTCGTCGCTCTCCACCCCGCGCAGCTGGAAGTTGCAGTGGGCCACCCCCACCCGATAGCCACTCTCGATAAAGAGCGAGAGCATCACCATCGAATCCACACCGCCCGAGACGGTCAGCAGGATGCGCTCCTGCTTGGTCGCCAAGCCATAATGCTCAATATAGCGTTGAAAATTCTCAATTAACATAGCATCCTTCTCCAAAAGAGATTTCGATTTACAGGGTAGATCTACTCCCACCCCCTAAATTCTAACTCCTAACTCCTCATTCTAAAAGTTATTGACCTCGGTGTCGATCTCCACGCCGAACTTTTCCAACACCTGCTGCTGCACCTTGCGGGCCAGCGAGATCACCTCCGATCCGGTGGCACCGCCATGGTTCACCAAGACCAAGGCCTGGCGGTCGTGCACCCCGACCCGCCCCTCGCGGTAGCCCTTCAGCCCCGCCCGGTCGATGAGCCAGCCGGCAGCCAACTTCACCCGTTCAGGCCCCTCGGCAGAGGGATAGGTGGGCATCTCGGGATAGATCGATTTCAGCTCCTCGCTTTTGCGAAGATCTACGACCGGATTCTTGAAAAAGCTTCCGGCATTACCCAAGACCGCCGTATCGGGCAACTTCGAGCGGCGAATCGAGCAGATCGCCTCACGGATGTTTTTGAGCGTTGCCCCACCCCGCGCCTCCACCTCGCGGGCCACATCTCCGTAGCCGATATTAGGCTGCGCTGTGCGACTCAAAGCAAAGGTTACAGCCAAGATAATGGCGCGCCCCTTCAACTCTTGCTTAAAAATGCTCTCGCGATAGCCAAAACGGCACTCCTCGCGCGAGAAGGTGCGCACCACGCCCCCCTCGCCCTCGCCTGGCAGGAAACACTCCACCTCGAGCAGGCAGTCCTTGGCCTCCGAGCCGTAGGCCCCGATATTCTGCACCGGAGCAGCCCCCACCTTGCCGGGGATGAGCGAGAGGTTTTCCAACCCCCAAAGTTCGTGCTCCACGGCCCAGGCGACCAAATCGTCCCACTCGAGTCCCGCCTCCACACGCACCCGAACGCGATCCCCCTCCTCGGAGAGGATCTCGATACGATCGGCCACAGGGGTCAGCAACAGGCCCCGATAATCCTGCGTAAAGAGGATGTTGTTTCCGCCCGAGAAGACCATCCACCGTTCGGGGAGTCCGGCGGCAAAAATCTCGCGCAGATCGGCCTCCGAGGTAAACTCCACCAGTCTTTCGGCCTGCTGCTCGACATGAAAACTATTGCGGTTGCAAAGCGATATGTTGTAAAATTCTTGTTTCATAGTTGCAAAGTTAGAAATAATTTTACTAATTTTACATAAATTTTCGGACGAAGCCGATTTCGATTTCGGGCTCACGAATCCGAAAGCAGACAAATAAGGGCAAAAGGCGCACGAAACGTAGCCCCCGAAAGGGCCTGACCGACCCAAGCTGAAACAACCTAAAACTATCTAAAATATGTCGTTTACCGAGCAAGATCTGCAACAGATCCAAGCCCATGGCCTTAGTCCCGAAGCCGTGGAGTTGCAGGTGGAAAATTTCAAACGGGGATTTCCATTTTTAAAGGTCGTGAAGGCTGCATCGCCCGAGGATGGCGTGGTGGTTCTCACCGAGGAGGCTGTTGAAGCCGCCGCCAAACGCTACGAAGCCGAGGCCGAAAACCTGAAGATCGAAAAGTTTGTACCGGCATCGGGTGCCGCCACGCGTATGTTCAAGGAGCTCTTCGAGTTTGTCAACGAGCAGAAACGCGGTAAGGGGATCGACACGCTCCTCGAAAATATCGAAAAATTTGCCTTCTGGCCCGAACTCAAAGAGTTGCTTCCCGCGGAGGCCTCCGACGAACAGATCGTCTCGGCCATCGTAAAGCAGGGGCTCAACTACGGAGCCAAACCCAAAGGACTGGTCACCTTCCACGCCTATGCGGAGGGGGCTCGCAAGGCGGTCGAGGAGCACCTTGTAGAGGGGGCTCTCTACGCCTCGTCAAAGGGCGTGGCGAAGATCCACTTCACCGTATCGGCCGAGCACATGGAGGGTTTCCAAGCACTGCTGGCCGAAAAACTCCCCGCCTATGAGGAGCGCTTCGGCTTGAAGTACGAAATCTCGTTCTCGGTACAGAAACCCTCGACCGACACCGTGGCCGTTAATCCCGACAACACTCTCTTCCGCACCGATGAGGGCAAACTCCTGTTCCGCCCCGCAGGCCACGGCGCCCTGATCGAAAACCTCAATGAGTTGGATGCCGACCTGCTCTTTATCAAGAACATCGACAATGTAACAACCGACGAGCGCAAGGCCGACACCGTCCGCTACAAGAAGGCGCTGGCCGGCATGTTGCTCGAGTTGCAGAGCCTTGCGTTCGACTTCCTCGAGGAGCTGCACAGCGGCAAGGCCGACCTCGAAGAGGTGGCCTGCTTCATCGAAGACCGCCTCTGCACCAAGTTGCCGAAGGAGTACGACCGCGCCCTGCTCGAAAAGATCCTCGACCGCCCGATCCGCCTCTGCGGCATGGTGCGCAACGAGGGTGAGCCCGGCGGCGGCCCCTTCTGGGTGGAGAATCCCGACGGCACGCAATCGCTGCAGATTGCCGAGTCGAGCCAAATCTCGCCCGAGGATATGCCGTTGATGAAGGGGGCTACCCACTTCAACCCCGTGGATCTGGTCTGCGGCGTGAAGCGAGCCGATGGCTCGAAGTTCGACCTGCGTCAATACACCGATCCCGAGACGGGCTTCATCTCCTCGAAGTCGGCCGGCGGTCGCGAGTTGCGCGCCCAGGAGTTGCCGGGTCTTTGGAACGGTGCCATGGCCAAGTGGAACACCGTCTTTGTGGATGTCCCCATCTCCACCTTCTCGCCCGTAAAGGTGGTACAGGATCTACTCCGTCCCCAGCACCAAAATTCCTAAATTCATAGGGCGTTTTGCCCCCAATTCATCCCCGAAGGAGCCCCACTCGAAGGACGGCCCTTCGGGGATTTATTTTCTAAAATCGGGAACAAGAAACAACGCCTTTTTAAATTCTTTTTTATTTTTTGGCCAAGATATGTCCAAAACCTCCTCCCCAAGAGCCAATTTTACCAGAAACTCTTTCGTTTTTTTGCAAAGTTTTATTAACTTTGTCCGATTTTAGTACCCAAAGGCAAGCCAATGGGGAAAAACCGAAGAACGAAAACCGAAAAATTCAATATAAAACTAAAAATAACGTATGGAAAACAAACTGCAACAACTGACCCGCACGCTCTATGCCGAAGGGTTGGAGAAGGGTCGTTCGGAGGCCGAGCGTCTGGTAGCCGAGGCCAAGACCGAGGCTCAGAAGATCGTAGCCGAGGCCAAAGCCGAGGCCGAGGCCATCATCAAGCAGGCCGAGAAGAAGGCCCTCGACGTGGAGAAGAACTCGATGACCGAGATCGCCCTGGCCGGCAAGCAGGCCGTTTCGAAGATCAAGGCCGAGATCGCCTCGATGATCATCACGAAGAGCACCTCGGAGGGGGTAAAGGCCGCCACGATGGACGCTGCATTCATCAAGGAGATGCTCGTAGCCGTTGCCAAGAATTGGGACGGTGCCGCATCGGGCAAGGTGGAACTCAAGGCCCTGCTGCCCGAGAAGGAGAAGGCCGCCCTGGATGCTTCGTTTGAGAAGGCCGCCAAGGAGTTGCTTTCGGCCGGCATCGAGGTAGGCTATTCGGCCGAGGTAAAGAGCGGCTTCAAGGTAGGTCAGAAGGAGGGTGGCTACTACATCTCGTTCACGGACGAGGATTTCGACGCCCTGATGAAGGAGTACCTGCGCGAGAAGGTGGCCGAACTGTTGTACACCAAATAATCGACCTTCATGTTCGATAAAAACTATTATTGTCTGGTAGCCGGTCTGCGCGAGTACTCGCTCGACTCGGAGGCCAAGGGTTTTGATTTGGGAGCCATCCGCGAGGAGATTCTCTCCGAGCTCGATGCTCGCGACAGTAAGGCCCTGCGTCTGCTCTACGGCTACTACGACTGCGAAAACCTGATCGCAGCCCGCGCCGGACGTTCGACCCACAATCCGTTGGGCAACCTCTCGCAGGAGCAGGTGCGCGAGGCTTTGGAGCACCCGACCGGACTCCCCGCCGAGATGTGCGAGATCATCGAGGCCTATAAGGAGCAGGACGAGGAGCAGGACGAGGAGGAGCGCAAGGTGGACACCTCGCTTCGTTTCGAGAAGAACCTTCTGGAGGCCTACTATCGTGCCTGCGCCCACTCGAAGAGCCGCTTTCTGCGCGCCTGGGCCGAGTTTGACCGCACGCTGCGCAACATTGCAGCGGCTGCCACGGCTCGTGCCACGGGGCGTGAGATGAACGACCTGCTGATCGGAGGCGATGCCATCACCGAGCAGTTGCGTCGCTCGTCGGCTGCCGACTTCGGCCTCCGAGGAGAACTTCCCTACATCGACACCGTGCTTGCCGCCGTCAACGAGGAGCAGAACCTCGTGGAGAAGGAGCACAAGATCGACCTGATTCGTTGGAACGAGAGCCAGGAGCTCGCGGTCTACGACTACTTCAACATCGACTTCATTCTTTCGTACCTGGTGCGCATGAACATCGTGGCCCGCTGGACGCTGCTGGACAAGGAGCGTGGCCGTCGCATGTTCGACCGCCTGCTCACGGAGCTCGAAGCCAAAGAATTGATAAATAAACAATAAAACGATATGAAAACTTTAGGAAAAGTTAATGGTATCATCTCCAATATCGTGATTGCGAAGGTAGACGGCCCCGTTTCCCAGAACGAGATCTGCTTCGTATATTGCGGCCAGACCCGCATGATGGCCGAGGTCATCAAGGTGGTGGGCGACAACGCCTATGTACAGGTCTTCGACTCGACGCGTGGCCTGAAGATCGGCGATAAGGTGGAGTTTGAGAGCCACATGTTGGAGGCAACGCTCGCCCCGGGCCTCCTCTCGAAAAACTACGACGGTCTGCAGAACGACCTCGAGAAGATGGACGGTCTGTTTATCAACCGCGGTTCGATCACCGAGCCCATCGACTTCGACAAACTTTGGGAGTTCCAGCCCCTGGCCGAGGTGGGCAGCAAAGTCAGCGCCGCCTCGTGGCTCGGAGAGGTGAAGGAGCAGTGGGTAAACCACAAGATCATGGTTCCCTTCGTGATGGAGGGCACCTACACCGTCAAGAGCGTCGCCAAGGCCGGAGAGTATAAGGTAACCGACACGGTGGCCGTGCTCGTAGACTCGGAGGGCAAGGAGCACAACATCACGATGGTGCAGAAGTGGCCCGTGAAGAAGGCCATCAAGGCCTATACGGAGAAGCCCCGTCCCTCGCGCGTGATGGAGACCGGTGTGCGCGCTATCGACACCTTCAACCCGCTGGCTGAGGGTGGTACGGGCTTTATCCCGGGCCCCTTCGGTGCCGGTAAGACGGTGCTTCAGCACGCCATTTCGAAGCAGGCCGAGGCCGATGTGATCATCATCGTGGCGTGCGGTGAGCGTGCCAACGAGGTGGTGGAGATCTTCAAGGAGTTCCCCGAGTTGGTGGATCCCCGCACGGGCCACAAGCTCATGGAGCGTACCATTATTATCTGTAATACGTCGAACATGCCCGTTGCGGCGCGTGAGGCCTCGGTATATACGGGTATGACCATCGGCGAGTACTACCGCGCCATGGGTCTGAAGGTGCTCGTAATGGCTGACTCTACCTCGCGTTGGGCCCAGGCATTGCGTGAGATGTCGAACCGTCTGGAGGAGCTTCCGGGTCAGGACGCCTTCCCGATGGACCTCTCGGCCATCATCTCGAACTTCTACGCCCGTGCCGGTCTGGTGAAGCTGACCAACGGCGAGACGGGTTCAGTTACCTTCCTTGGTACGGTATCGCCCGCCGGCGGTAACCTCAAGGAGCCCGTGACGGAGTCGACCAAGAAGGCTGCCCGCTGCTTCTACGCCCTCTCGCAGGGTCGTGCCGACTCGAAGCGCTACCCCGCCATCGACCCGCTGGAGTCCTACTCGAAATACCTGGAGTACCCCGAGGTTTCGGCCTACCTCGATGAGCACATCGAGAAGGGTTGGGTAGAGCAGGTCTATGCCGGTAAGACGCTTGTGCAGCGCGGTAAGGAGGCCAACGACCAGATCAATATTTTGGGTGACGACGGTGTACCCGTGGAGTACCACGAGCGTTTCTGGAAGTCGGAGCTCATCGACTTCGTAATCCTGCAGCAGGACGCCTTCGACGACATCGACGCCAACTGCCCGATCGAGCGTCAGAAGCTGATGTATAAGATGGTGCTCGATGTCTGCCGCCACGACTTCGACTTCGCCGACTTCGAGGCCTGCTCGCGCTTCTTCAAGGGTCTTATCAACCTCTTCCGTCAGATGAACTACGCCGAGTATGAGTCGGAGAAGTACTTCGACTACAAGCGTCAGATCGAGGAGTATCTTATGAACGCATAATAAGTTTCAGGGTATGACAACACGTGCATTTCAGAAAATCTATACGAAAATCGACAACATTACCAAGGCGACCGTAACGCTGAAGGCCACGGGCGTAGGTAATGACGAACTGGCCACCGTGGGCGGTAAGCTGGCCCAGGTGGTGAAGATCATGGGTGAGAATGTCACCCTGCAGGTCTTTGCCGGTACGGAGGGTCTGGCCACCAACTCGGAGGTGATCTTCCACGGCGAGCCCCCCAAGCTCAAGGTCTCCGACAACCTGGCCGGCCGCTTCTTCAACGCCTATGGCGAGCCCCTGGAGGGCGGTGAGCAGATCGAGGGCGAGGCCCGCGAGATCGGCGGCCCGACGGTGAATCCGTTCCGTCGTATTCAGCCCTCGGAGCTGATCGCCACGGGTATTGCCGGTATCGACCTCAACAACACGATCGTCTCGGGTCAGAAGATCCCCTTCTTTGCCGACCCCGACCAGCCCTACAACGCCGTGATGGCCAACGTGGCCCTGCGAGCCAAGGCCGACAAGATCATCTTGGGCGGTATGGGTCTGACGAACGACGACTTCCTCTACTTTAAGTCCGTATTCGAGAACGCCGGTGCATTGGACCGCATCGTTTCGTTCGTAAACACCACGGAGAACCCGCCCGTAGAGCGTCTGCTGGTACCCGACATGGCCTTGACGGCCGCCGAGTACTTCGCCGTGGATAAGGGCGAGAAGGTGCTGGTGCTCCTCACGGACATGACCCTCTATGCCGATGCCTTGGCCATCGTATCGAACCGTATGGACCAGATCCCCTCGAAGGACTCGATGCCCGGTTCGCTCTACTCGGACTTGGCCAAGATCTACGAGAAGGCCGTACAGCTTCCCAACGGAGGTTCGATCACGATCATCGCCGTTACGACCCTTTCGGGTGGCGACATCACGCACGCGATTCCCGACAACACGGGTTACATCACCGAGGGTCAGTTGTTCCTGCGTAACGACTCCGACACGGGTAAGGTAATCGTCGACCCGTTCCGTTCGCTGTCGCGTCTGAAGCAGCTGGTAATCGGCAAGAAGACCCGCGAGGATCATCCCCAGGTGATGAACGCCTGCGTACGTCTGTTCGCCGATGCCGCCAACGCCAAGACCAAGCTCGAGAACGGTTTCGACCTCTCGGACTACGACGAGCGTTCGCTGAAGTTTGCCCACGACTACTCGGGGAAGTTGCTCTCGATCGACGTAAACATCGAGATCGAGGAGATGCTCGACACGGCCTGGGAGCTCTTCGCCGCCTTCTTCTCGAAGGAGGAGGTTGCCATCAAGGCCGAGCTGATTGAAAAGTACTGGAAAGCGTAAGCAATAAGGGCCTATGGCAATCAAATTTCAATACAACAAGACCTCGCTCGGTGAACTCGGCAAACAGCTGAAGATGCGCCAGAAGGCTCTTCCGACCATCAAGTCGAAGGAGTCGGCTCTGCGCTCCGAGGTAAAGCGGGCGAAGGACTCTGCACAAGACTTCCGCGAGGAGTTGGAGCGCCTGAAGGCCTCCTACGACTACATGGTGGCCCTGTGGGGAGAGTTTGATTGTGACCTGCTGCGTATCAAAGATGTACAATTGGATGTACAGAAGATCGCAGGCGTGCGCACGCCTGTCCTGAAAGATGTTGAATTCGAGGAGCGCGACTACGACCTCTTCACCTCACCCATTTGGTATGCCGAGGGTGTCGAGATTCTGAAGTCGCTGGCCCGCTTGGGTATCGAGTTCGAGGTCTACAACCGCAAGATGGAGTTGTTGGACTACGCGCGCCGCAAAACCACTCAAAAGGTAAACCTCTACGAGAAGGTACAAATTCCCGGCTATGAGGATGCCATACGCAAGATCAAACGCTTCATGGAGGACGAGGAGAACCTCTCGAAGTCTGCCCAGAAGATCGTAAAAACCAAACAACAGCAAGCCGAGGAGGGCTCCATGTTATGATAGCCAAAATGTCAAAATACGACTTTGTGCTCTACCGTGCACAGAGTGAGGATTTCATTGAGCGCCTCCGCGAGTTGGGTCTGGTCGATATCACCACCACGGGCTGGGAGCCCAAGGAGGAGGAGCGTCAGCTCATTCTCCGCATCGAGGGCTATACGAAGGCCCTTGAGGCTGCCGAGCAGTGGAGCAAGCAGCCCGAGAACGAAGCGATTCAGGGGGTGGCGTGCGCCACAGCCGAAGAGGCCTACGAACTCTACAACCGTTTGCTGCGCGAGACCGCCTCGCACAACACCGAGCTCGGCAAGTTGGAGAAGACGGCCGACGAGTTGCGCCCCTGGGGCGAGTTCGACCCCCGAGAGTTGCAGGCTCTGACAGCCTCGGGTCTGAAGATCCGTCTCTTCTTCGGCCCCACGAGTAGTTTCGAGGCGGCTCAAGCCGGTGAGGGATATACCTTTGAGGCGATCAACGAAGTGGGTGGCAACACCTATTTCGTGGTGATCGGTGAGGGCGAGGAGCTCTCGCTCGATGCCCAGGAGGTACGCCTTCCCGCGATGGACATTCGCCAGGCCGAGGCGCTCATCGCAGAGCGCAAGGCCCAAATCGAGGTGCTGGATCGCGAGATGGCCTCGATTGCCGCTTCAAAAGCGTTGCTCACAGAGGGCATTGCCGTCCTGAAGGAGCAGCTTGGCAACCGCAAGATCACCTCGACGGCAACCCAGGAGGCCGATGGCTCGTTGCTCATCCTGCGCGGTTGGGCCGAGACCGACACCTCCGCCCAGGTGGATGCCCTTTTGGAGGAGTATCCCAATGTGGTCTACCTGAAGGGGGACCCCACCCCCGAGGATGACACCCCCGTGAAACTGACGAACGGCTGGTACTCGCGCATCTTCGAGATGGTGGGCGACATGTACGCCCGTCCGAAGTACGGCACGATCGACCTCACGCCCTTCTTCGCTCCGTTCTACATGCTCTTCTTCGGCATCTGCCTCAACGATGCCGGCTACGGATTGATCCTGTTGCTGCTGGCGCTGGTGATCCTGAAGAAGAACCCCGAAGCGGGCATGATGCGTCGCGCCGGATGGTTCGCCACGATGTGTTCGCTCTCGACGATCCTCTTCGGAGGCTTCTGCGGCTCGTTCTTCGGACTGAGCCTCGGTGAGTTCTTCCCGGCGATCCCCTTCTTCGACTTCCAGGGTAAGTTCTTCTCGATCGCCCTGGCCATCGGTATCGTACAGATCATCTTCGGCTTGGCGATCAATGTGTGGGGACAGGCGCGTGCCTTCGGCTTCACGGCCTCGTTCGGTACGCTGGGTTGGCTGATTGTGCTGCTGTCGGGAGCCCTGGCCATCGGTCTTCCGATGTTCGGCATGGAGATTCCGGGCTTCACGTCCTCGTCGATCGCCTTCTATGTGGCCATGGGGCTGGGCTTTGTGCTGATGCTCCTGCTGAACAACATCCGCCGCAATCCGTTGGTGAACTTCGGTTCGGGTCTGTGGGATCTCTACAACAACATTACGGGTCTCTTGTCGGACGTTTTGTCCTACATCCGTTTGTTCGCCATCGGTCTCTCGGGCGGTGTATTGGCCTTGGTCTTCAACTCGCTGGCCGAGGGCTTCGTTCCCGAGGGGGCCAATATCGTGGTACGCATCCTGGTAATGCTCCCGATCCTGCTGATCGGCCACGGTATCAACCTCTTCATGTCCGCGATCTCGTCGTTCGTTCACCCGATGCGTTTGACCTTCGTGGAGTTTTATAAAAATGCCGGCTTCGAGATGGCTGCCCGCAATTTCGATCCGCTGAAAAAAGAGAATCAAACAAACAAATAAAAAACTAACAAAAAAACAATTACAATTATGGAAATGAACACTATGGCTTTGATTTTGGCCTACCTCGGCGTGGTAATGATGGTAGGTTTGGCAGGTATTGCTTCGGCAATCGGTACGGCAATGTGCGGTCAGGCATCGGTAGGCGCCATGAAGAAGAATCCTTCGGCCTTCGGTAGCTACATGATCCTCTCGGCTCTTCCCGGTTCGCAGGGTCTCTACGGCTTCGTCTGCTTCTTCATGGTACAGGGCTTCTTGGCTGCTCCCACGATGTTGCAGGGTGCTGCTATCTTCGGTGCCGGTATGCTGGTAGGCCTCGTAAACCTGGCCGCTTCGATCTATCAGGCCAAGGTCTGCTCGAACGGTATCGTTGCCACGGGTAACGGCCACGACGTAATGGGTAAGACCCTGATTTTGGCTGCATTCCCCGAGCTCTACGCCATTCTGACGGTGGCTGCCACCTTCCTGATCTCGGGCATCATCAAGTAATTTCAACCCATGAAGCGACCCCTGTGGCCGCCCGTAAAAAACCGGCAATGGAAGAGATTTCCATTGCCGGTTTTTTACATCATTCCCACAAAATTTCGGCGTAGAAAAACGGCTGCTATAAGATCTATGCCTAATAGGAAATAGTCCTCTATGTCGCGAAAAGTTGCATTTCGGGGCATAGGAAAAGGGGTGTTTGGTCTTAGGCCAAACACCCCCTCTTTATACCCATTGCGAGCCTCCGGTTACGGCTTCACGGGAGCCTCCTCGGGAAAGTGAATCATATAGACCAAATGTTCGACATCGCGCATAAAGTTGCGTTTTTTGAGCTTCGGCGAGTAAATATAGCAATCGAGGGTCAGCACGCGGTTGGTCGCCTTATCGAGGGTTGTATAGCTGACAAAGGGGCCACCCATGAAGTCGTTCTCCACATCCCAAAAACCGCGCAACTCAACCCAGAAGCGACCATCGATCTTCACCGTGCGGTAGATGGGCGGAAAGGCGTAGGAGGTGGTCATGTAGGAGCCGTCGGAGGGGCCGGGGATCTCGGCGGCAAACTTCAGACGGGCACGCTCCACAGCGATGTCCGAGAGCGATTCGGGCCCTTCATAGGGGCGCGAGTAGAGCATAAAACCCTTTGAGGCCGCGGGATACTCGTAGCGCATCCACATAAAAACCTCGGTCTGCTTGGCCAGAACATAGCCCTTGGGGACATCCATCTCCACCCCAAAGGTCTTGAGGATCTGCTCCTGGATGAAGGGCTCGAAATGGCGCTCGGCGTAGGCAATAGATCGGTCGCGCTCGGTCTTTTCGAGGAGTTGCACCAAGGCCTCGCTATGGGTTTGGAGGTAGTCGGCAATCGCCTCCTGCGAGGGGCCCTGAAGCGTGATAATGATCTGGGGCGAAGCCGTGACATCGTAGCGAGCACCGGCCGAGGCAACCTCGAGAGTGGGATCCACCTTGACCTCGATCTGGTTGCGATGCGTATCAACAATATTCGTAACATTGTGGGGCGTTACTTGAAAGAGATCGTAAAGAGTCTCCTGGGCATTCAGGTAGGGATCCTGGGCACGGAGGATCGTTCGCAACTGCTCGCCGACTGCCCCCTCCCAAATGGGCTGATTACAGATCGTGACCACCTCATAGGGAGCCCCTTGCGAGGTGTTGCTCTTGGCATCCGAGAGGGTGTTCAAGGCATCGCATGCCGGCAAAACCGACACCACGAGAAGCCACATCCACAACTTGAAAAAAGATCCTTTCATAAGCAAATGAGAGATTAAATGGTAAGCTAAAAGGTGAAATTTTTGCAAAGATAAAAAAAAAAGCGTACGATACAAATTGGGAGCGAGTTTTTGTGATCCGAAAAATTTTCGTACTTTTGTGGCGCAACGCATTTGCAGAGAAGCGAAACCATGCGACTGAAACCGCCCAAAATACTGCGCAAACTGATGCCCTCGCTCATCTGGGAGATCGAGGACAAGGAGGGGGTCTTCCTCACCTTCGACGACGGCCCCACACCCGGCATCACGGAGTGGATCTTGGCCACGCTCAAAAAGTATGACGCCAAGGCCACCTTCTTCGTGTTGGGCAAGAATGTGGAGATGTATCCCGACCTCTTCCAAAAGATCCTGGAGGCGGGACACCGCGTAGGCAACCACACCTACTCCCACCAAAAGGGGTGGCGCATGCCCCTGGAGCGTTATGTGGAGGATGTCGATTTCGCCAACGATCTGATCCACAGCAACCTCTTCCGCCCGCCCTACGCCCAAATCACCCCCGCCCAGGCACGCGCCCTCTCGCAGCGCTACAAGTTGGTGATGTGGGACATCCTCTCGCGCGACTACAACCGCGGACTTTCACCCCGCACCTGCCTAAAGAACGTCACAAAGTACCTTGCCCCGGGGGCCATCGTCGTCTTCCACGACAGCGAAAAATCGTTTCGCAACATGCGCTATGCCCTGCCCCGCACCCTCGAAAAGTGCCGAGAGTTGGGCTTGAAGTGTAAAGCCATCGACCTTTAGTTCCCTTCGGCGAGTTACAACCACCGCCTAAAGAGTTGCGCCAGGCGACATTGCAAGCGAATCCTGAGCGGTCTTCTTTTCCAAAATGCATACCGCAGGAACGTACAATGCTCTTTGTCGCGCCGGAAGGTCTTGTGCAACTTCTCTCCCAAACAGGGATCATCTATACAAACCACCACCTCCCAATTGGTGCGCAGACTTCGGTAGTCGAGGTTGGCCGTACCGAGCAGGGCAAAGCGTCGGTCGGCCAGGAGCATCTTCGTATGCAAAAATCCATTCTCATAGAGCCAAATCGTTGCTCCGTGCTCCAGGAGTTCACCATAATAGCACGCTGCGGCACGCGCTGCGATGCACAAATCGGCACGGGCCGGAACCATCAACTCGATGCGCACACCTCGCGCCAGAGCCTCGAGGAGTGCTCGTCGCAGAGATGGTGGGGGAATGTAGTAGGGGGTAGCAAGCAGGAGTTCGCCCTTCGCGCAACGGATCGATTGAATAAACTCCTCTTCGATGGATCGGCGCGTGGGCCCCTCCTGGCTGTAGAGGATGTGCAGCGAAGAACCCGGCTTGGACGAAGGCTCTTTTGGCGCAGGGGGTGTTGTCGCGATCGGAAAGTATGAGCCCCCTACGCACACCCAGTCGCGCAGAAAGAGTCGTTGCAACTCCCCCACCGCAGGCCCCTCGATGCGCAGATGCTCATCGCGCCAACGCCCGAGTTCATTCCCCTCCAAGTAGCGGCGCGCAATATTGATCCCTCCCAAGTAGGCTACGCGATTGTCGATAATGGCCACCTTCCGGTGGTTGCGGACATTGAGCGAGCGCCAAGGGTGACACAGTTCAAAGGGGCGGAAGTAGCGAACCTCGACTCCGGCTCGGCGCAACTTGCGCAGCATCCCCCAGGCAGGCATCCATGAGCCCAACAGGTCGTAAATTACGCATACCTTCACCCCATTTCGAGCCCGGCGGATCAGCACGTCGGAGATGGTACGCCCCACGCGGTCGTCATCGAAGATGTAATACTCAAGCAGAATGGAAGATCGGGCACGATGCAGGGCGGCAATCAACGACGCATACATCTGCGCAGCATCGTTGAGCAGTTCCACCCGATTGCGAGTCGTGGGGCGCGTACCACACCCCCTAAAATCCGTATTTTCCATTGATCGCACCCTTCTTGCCGTGATCCTTATTGAGACCATTGCACAAAATTAGCCATTTCGTATTTCGAATTTAGCGTGGCAAGTTCGTTTTGCAATAAGCCAACGCCCAACGGGCGGCAACCCCCGACTTTTTGGCCAAGATCCCCTGCGCGTCTCCTCCAATGGCACAGTTTGTGCCAAATAATTTGGAAAATCGGTTTTTCCTTTTTACCTTTGTCCTAACAAACGAGGATTTAGGGGTTCTAACCTTCACAGGTTAGGATTCTTTCTTTTTGTTGTGTTTCAGAAACGACCAAAAACCGGCTGAACCACCTCAAAAGAGAGGCAAAGAGGAGCGCTCCGAACCTCGAATGATGAAGTTGAAACCTAAAATCGAAAGATTAAAAACAACGATAGAAAGATGGCAAAAGAGATTATCTATTTGACGGCCGAGGGCTACAAGAAGCTCAAAGACGAACTCGACCACATGCGTTCGGTAGAGCGTCCGGCCATCTCGGCGGCAATCGCCGAGGCTCGCGACAAGGGCGACCTGTCGGAGAATGCAGAGTACGATGCTGCCCGCGAGGCACAGGGCCTTTTGGAGCTGCGTATTGCCAAGATGGAGGATACGCTGGCCAATGCCCGTGTAATCGACGAGACGAAGATCGACAAATCGAAGGTGCAGATCCTGAGCAAGGTAACCCTCAAGAATTTGAACAATAACAAAGAGGTTACCTATACGATCGTTGCCGAGCACGAGGCCAACCTCAAGGAGGGCAAACTCGCCATTGGCACCCCGATCGCCAAGGCGCTGCTGGGCAAGAAGAAGGGCGAGTCGGTCGAGGTAACGGTGCCGGCAGGAGTCTTGAAGTTCGAGATCCTCGACATCAACATCTAATCCTTTTCAACGGAAATTTCCACAGCACAAGGTGTGTTGGGGCGGATGGGGCGTAAAACGCAATCCATCCGCCCCAATCTCGTTTCAATAGCGAATCTCCCTCCCGACACAGAAAGGCCACAACCTCCCAAAGAGAGGTTGTGGCCTTTATAGCATCCGAAAGCCTCCTTAGAAGCTCACCTTGGCTCCCACCATCCAGGTACGGGGGAGCGAAGGGCCGTAGACATACCCCGAGTCACGATCGGGCCCCTGGTCGAAATCGCGCTGGTAGGCGTTGAAGAGGTTTTGCACGCCGCCATAAACCTTCATGCGAATCTGCTTGTAGATCGAGAAGTCGTAGCTGAGCTTAACCCCCAGGTCAAAGAAGGCAGAGGTCATCTCGGCACGATCACGCTCGATGTAGCCGGCCATGTGCTGCACCAGCATCGGCCCCGTATAGGTACCCGAGAGATCGATATCGAACCCTTTGACGGGCTTGAAGCAGGCGGTCATAAATCCATAGGTATCGGGGGTACGGAACATGCGCTTCTCGGGCTGCACCTCGGGATCCTCGCTCCAATACTGCCACTCACGGTAGCGGCTCTGCTGCCAGGTGAAGCCCAACTGAAGCTCAAACCAACGGGTGAAGATCGCCTTGAACTCGGCGGTCACGCCACCCACGGTAGCGCCCGAACTGTTGTAACGCTCCAGAAGCTGCGCTCCATCGGCATCGGTACCCACCTCACGCAGGTCGAAGGCATCGTTGAGGCGCGTGTAGAAACCCTCGACCAGGAAGTTGGTCTCGACCGATCCGAAGCGGTGGTAGATGTCGGCCGAGAGGCTGAAACTGTGCGAACGCTCCTCCTTGAGGTCATCGGCCAGGCGGATGCGCACGCGCTCACCCCCCACCACGGCAATGTGCATATCCTCGTCGAAGGCCTGCGGAGCGCGGAATCCGGCGGCATAGCTGGCACGCAGACTGATCTGCTCCGTGGGGTTGAAACGCACGTTGGCACGCGGGCTGGCAATCAGGTTGTCGATCAGGTTGTGCTTGTCGAGGCGGCAACCAATCAGCAGCGACCACATCTTGTTGCGCCACTCGTTCTGCGCATAGAGACTTGCGATGTGTACCTGCTGCTCGGTGCGGGTGTCGTAGCCGATCGAATGGTCGTTCAGGTCGTTGTAGTTGTACTCCGCACCCACGGTAAACTCGGCCGGCAAGAAGAGGAACTTATCGAACTGGCGCACATACTGCGCTCCGGCCGCCACCGTAAGGTCGTGGGTCAAGCCATAGGCCTTGGGATCCTGACCTGCTCCGTAGTAGCTGTCGCGCACCGTGTTTTGGAACGAACCGTAGAGGTTGAGGCGATTGCGACGATCGGGGGTCGAGAAGTCAAACGAAAGGCTACCGCCGTCGATGATATGGTCGGTGGTCTCGGCCACAAAGGCCTCGTGGGGAGGTAGATCCAACACGTCGCCACCACGGCGATACTCGTTGATGTGGTGGTACTGAAGCGTCAGGCGCGAGTAGGCTCCCGTTTTGAGGAACGATCTGAGGCCGATGCTCTGCCCCTTGATCTCGGGCAGTTCGGTAAACCCATCCTCGTCATCATCGTAGCCCGAACGCGAACGAATCTGTCCATAGACATACAACCCGGCCTTGTTGTTGTCGGTGATGAGCGAGGCGTTGAGCGAGGTGTTGTTCTCGTAGGCTCCACTGAATCCGATCGAGGAGAGGGTGTGCGAAAATTCACCCGAATTACGCAGCGGATCGCGCGTGATGATGTTGATCGTACCTCCGATGGCCGACGAACCGAAGAGGGCCGAACCGCCTCCACGCAACACCTCCACGCGCTCGATCATCGAGGCGGGAATCTGCTCCAGACCATAGACGCCCGTCAGCGAGGAGAAGACCGGATGCGAGTCGATCAGAATCTGCGAATAGTGGCCATCCAAGCCGTTGATGCGCACCTGGGCAAAGCCGCAGTTCTGGCAATCGTCCTCCACGCGGACACCGGGCTGAAAGCTCAACCCCTGCGAGAGGCATACGGCCGAGGTCTTCTCGAAGAGGTCGGCATTGATCACCCCCACCAGGGCCGGAGCCTCGCGGCGGCGCGTCTCACTGCGGCTGGCCGAAACCACCACCTCGTCCATCGAGATTCCCTGCTCCGAGAGGAAGAAGTTGATCTCCTGCGAGGAGTTGCGACGTACCTCCACCTTGCGGGTTGCCGCCTCGTAGCCGAGCAACTGCACCTTCAAGACAAAATCTCCCACGGGGAGGTTCTTCAGGAAGTAGTGGCCCGAAGCATCGGTCGAAGTACCGATCGTCGTCCCCTCGATCGTCACGGTGGCAAAGGGGATGTGCTCACGGGTCTCGCGGTCGATCACATGGCCGTAGAGGTGGGCATCGGTCTCCTGCGCGGCCACATACGAAAGGGCCGAGAAGAGGGTAACAAGCAACAAAAATAGACGTTTCATAACACTTTACTTATTTATATTATTATAATCTCTGTTTTGCGGTGGCAAAGATAAGCCAAAACAGCGGTCTGAAACAAATTTTTGACCTACCCAAAAGTAGGGATTTCGACCGAACAGAAAATTTTATTTAAAAAAATATATACTTTGTATTGCAAAGTAGTATAATTTGTATTATATTTGCATCATAAAAGTAATACAAAATCAAAACAACCTATAAAACAGACCGCCATGAAAGAGACCCAAAGTGCCAGCCTGGCATCGCAATCCTTTGTATTCGAGCGCGATGCATACATGGAGCTGAAGAATTACCTGGACGATGTGGCTTCGCGCCTGCCCGCCACCGATCGTGAGACCATCGAGGATGTGGAGTATCGCCTTGCTGAGATCTTCCGCGAGAAACTCACCTCGCCGATGATGGTCGTGACGCTGCACATGGTGCGCGAGGCGACCAACCAGATGGGCTCCCCGGCCGCCTTCGGCGAAAAACGCTTTGACACGGAGCCCCAAAACAAAAGCGCAGCCGCAGAATCACAACCCCGCCGCCTCTACCGCTCGATAACCGACCGTTCGATTGCCGGTGTTTGCGGAGGTTTGGCCAGCTATTTTCAGGTCGATGTTGCAATGCTTCGCTTGGTAACCCTGTTGCTGATCCTCTTCGGAGGCCTTTCGATCTGGTTCTATGTGATCCTATGGATCCTCCTGCCCGAGGAGCCGATCGGCCTCCACCGCCCACAGGAGGGGGGCAACCGCTAACCGAAGGTTCATCCCCGTAAAAACAAAAAGTAACAGAGAAGCACCCACCGAAAAAAATCTAAAAATATGGCAGAAGATAATGTAAAGGCGCAACTGCGCAAAGGCATCTTGGAGTACTGCATCCTGGCCATTCTCTCGCGCGAGGATTCGTATGCTCCGAAGATCATCGCCGAGCTGAAGCGGGCACAGATGATCGTGGTCGAGGGGACACTCTACCCCATCCTCACCCGCCAAAAGAACCAGGGCCTGTTGACCTACCGCTGGGAGGAGTCGCCCCAGGGCCCCCCGCGCAAGTACTACACCCTCACCGAGAAGGGGCGCGAACAGTTGAAGTACTTCGACGAGGCGTGGAACGAACTGGTCGAGCAGATTCGACAGATTCGCAGCTAAACAACCCATTGGTCAAACCGAAAAAAGAGAAGATTATGAATAGTTTTGTAAGAGTGATTATGGCTGTTGCCACCATGCTGGCACTTATTACTACGGCCTCGGGCTGTGTGCATGTAAAGACGAACGCTTCGGAGGATGAACTCTCAATTTTTATTCCGAATAAAGCATTGAGAGGCAATGGCAATCTGATAACAAAGACGATTGCTCTCCCGGAATTTACCAAAGTGAGCGCCCACCGCGCCGCCGAGGTGACCCTCGTCGAGAAGCCCGAGAAGGAGATCGTCGTGACGGCCGACGAGAACATCCTCCCCTATGTGGTGATCACCTGCGAGCGCGGTGTGTTGGATATCACGCTGGACGAAGCGCTCAAAAATGCGGGAAACTACACCTTCCGCGTGATCCTTCCGATGAACCAACAGATCGACCGGCTCTCCACCACCTCCGGTGCCACGATCACCCTCCAAGAGGGGCTGACGCTCACCTCGATGGGGGAGGTAAAACTTGCCGCCTCGTCGGCCTCGGGCATCAAGGGGGCCTTCCAAGCCAAGGAGATGAAGCTGGATACCTCCTCGGGAGGGGAGATCCACGGTGAATTCCGCACCACGAAGATCGAGATGAAGGCCTCGTCGGCCTCCGAGATCGAGGGTAAGCTGTTCACGGAGACGCTGATCGCCCGAGCCTCCTCGGGGGCCTCGATCGAAGTGGAGGGCACGGCCGTAAAGAGTGAGTTGGAGGCCTCGTCGGGGGCCGACATCGATGCCGAGAAGCTCACCACGACCGATTGTCGCGCCGAAGCCTCGTCGGGAGCTGACATCGAATGCCACTGCACCGGCGCACTGAAGGCCTCTGCCTCCTCGGGAGCCTCGATCTACAACGCGGGCAATCCCGCCTCCACCGAGATCCAAAAGTCATCGGGCGGCTCGGTGGCCATTGACAAGTAGAGAACCAAAGACAAAATGAAAGAATATGAACGAGATTAAGAAGTGTAGCATTTCGGGCATTGCCTTCCAATTTGAGCCCGATGCCTACGAGGAGCTTTCCCACTACCTGAAGGAGCTCCAAAACCAATACAACGACAACCCCGACGGCGAGGAGATCCTGGCCGATATCGAGGCCCGCATCGCCGAGCTGATCCTCTCGACCCAGGAGAACAGCCGCGCCATCGCCCTGCCCCTGGTGAAGAACATCATCGCCCAGTTGGGTTCGGCGGCACAAATCGAGGAGGAGAGCGCCTCAAGCGAGGAGCCCCACCCTTCGGCGAAGGCCACCGAGCCGCGCATCCCGCGCCGCCTCTATCGCTCGGACGAGGGGGCCAAGTTGGGCGGTGTCTGCGCCGGCCTGGGCAACTACTTC